>Ga0074045_10000302_pt1 | contig 47841 bp, 38 predicted proteins | sample BogForMeECP23OM2_FD_94442 | JGI IMG/M metagenome (GOLD analysis project Ga0074045, IMG submission 94442) | Bog forest soil microbial communities from Calvert Island, British Columbia, Canada - Bog Forest MetaG ECP23OM2 | ecosystem: Environmental > Terrestrial > Soil > Wetlands ... | reverse complement strand
CTCCGGTCCGGTTTCCCGAGAAGTAATGCGAAATACGGGCACCTTTCGCGTATTTTGGCGGCGGCGGACAGAGTTTCTCCACAGTTCAGACTGCGTGGCGGAGAGGGAGGGATTCGAACCCTCGGTACAGGTGTTAGCCCGTACAACGGTTTAGCAAACCGCCGCATTCGGCCACTCTGCCACCTCTCCGACCTTTTTGACCAACAATTTGCGGAACGCTACCAAAGAACTATTGCATGGGCGCTGGCTTATCCGTACTGGGCCCGCTTCAGGCCGAGGCTAAAGCAGTTTCGGCAGCGCACTTTAAGTAACAGTAAGATTGCCATCTCGAATATTACACCACCGAGATGGTGAGCGGCCAGCCTAAAGGGTCTGACGACTGAGAGACTGAAAATGCCTCCTCACCGTGAAAGAGCCGTCATCGCCCGGTTGCAAGGCCGTATATGTTTTGGTCGCCGAAATCTGGGAGCGAACAAATTTGTCGCGCCTTGGCGCCCCAGTTCAGCTTTCAACCGCGGTCTTGCTGCGGGTTCTCAAGACTTCTCCGATGAGAAATAAGTCCGTCAGCAAGGCCCGCAGATGGATCGAGGCATTCAGGTTGTCGATCAGCTGTGAGCTGATGTCGGGCTGGGCGAGAACCATTTCGACGGCAGCCAGCGAATCCTGCGCGTCGCGGTAGAGCATCGAGATGAAGGGTTGATATCGACCTGCGGATTCCAGTCGCTCTTCCGCCACTGCGATCGTGCAACTCTCAGCGAGTCCGGTCAGGGCTTTGGCGGCGCGCTGCAGGAAGTAGCGTATCTGACTTCCCGCACTGCTTCCTTTATCACTGAGCAGGCCCTGGCCGGCGTAGGCGAGCATGAACTCGTAGCACTCTTCGAGGGTGTCGCAGCGTTCGAGAAACTCAATCGCCATCGCCCATGCCTCGCTGCGCGTCGGGTAGGCCGTCGACTTTCCAGCGCCGGGGGTCGTGTTCTTTGAGATAAAATTCGCGGCTCATCGAGCCCACAATCATTGAGGCGGTGATGGGCAATTTCTCCGGCCGGATGGCGAAGTAGACGTGCACGATCACCAAGGTGATGAAGCTGACGCCGGCAAGTCCATGCAGCACGTACATCAGCCCCCAGGTCATGTCGCCGAACAGATACGGGTTGCGCCCGAAAAAGATGGTACGCACGCGAAACATCATGAACCCGCCGGTGGCGATCACCGATAGGCCGGTGAGCATGACAGCCCCGTGATAGAGCTTGTTTTCCAGCGGATACTTGGCAAACTTCCGCGGGAGCGATGCCGAGTTCCCCAGAAAGCGCTGGAAGCGGTTCCACGCGTCTTCCAGGTCGGCGCGATCGGGCCAGATAGACCAGAAGTCCATAAAGAAGATGGCGTGAATGATGTGGAAAAGAACGGAAATCGTGAGCACGGTGCCCGCGATCCAATGATAGGCCACCCAGTCGAATTGAAAGCCTAGTTTCGGCAAGAACGCGGTGAACAGCAGAACGAACATGGAAGCAGCCATGATCCAGTGAAAGAGCCGCGCGGTCAGCGAGTGCCGAGGGATGCGGGCCGGCAATTGCGCCGCCGCTGGCAGCGCCGGTTCTGGAGCGAATTCTTTTTCTTTCGCAAAGTAGCGAACATAAATCGCGTGCACCACCAGAAACACCATTCCCGCAATCAACGCCACCCAGATCAAGAACCAGGCGATGTGAATCGGGACGCTTTGCCCCAGCGGGCTCGTCGCCCACTGTATTATGCCCATGACGCCTCCTGCACTCCGCCAATGGCGCGTTTCACGAGATTTCGCATCAGCGGAATCTTGTAGGCATTGAATTGCAGCGGAATCGCTCCCTGAACCGCCAACCTGCCGGCCGCCTCAGCGGTCGAAGAAGTGCGCGGTTTGCCGCGGACGGAATCTTCTACAGCTTTCAGCCGCAAGGGGCGCGCGGCGACCGCGTTCACCGCAATGCGAATATCCTGGATGGAGTCGCCGGAAAGTTTCATGGCCGAGGCGACATTCATCAGAGGAAAATCCCACACGTTGCGGTCTCGGACCTTCTCGAAATAAAACTGCGCGCCGGCCCAGGTCGAGGGAATCCGGATTGCCGTGAGCAGATATCCGGGTTTGAGGATATTCATGTGGGTGATGTCGAGTTCTGGGCCGAGGAAGTAATGTTCAGCGTCGATCACTTGCTGGCCTTTGGGAGTTTGCAGCACGAAGCTGGCGTCGAGCGCGATCAAGGCGGGAGCGGTGTCGGAAGGGTTTACCGCGACGCAACGCTCGGCATGCAGGATGGCATGTTCGCGATTGCGCCCCACCGGCGTATCGGCATAGCAAATGTTGCCGCCGGCGCGATAGCATGGCCAGCCCGCGCGGTAATACCAGCAACGCGCGTCCTGCGACACGTTGCCGCCGAGTGTGCCCTGGTTGCGAATCTGAGGTGACGCCACGAGCTCCGCTGCCTGCGCAAGCAAGCCGTATTTCTCTTTGACCACGGGGTGGCTCACGACTTGAGTCAGCGTGGTCATCGCGCCGATTTCAATTCCATCCGCGGTCGCGCGGATGCCGCGCAGCTCATCGATACCGCTCAGGTCGACCAGCGCCTTGGGTTTCTTGATACGGTCTTTGAGCCAGTCGAAGCTATCGAGACCTCCAGCCATGATCCAGGCGTCGCTGCCGTGCTGCTCGAGAAGCTTTTGCGCGTCCGCGACCGAACTGGGCTGGAATAATTGGAAGGCCGGCATTACATCCCGGATTACCGCCATGGTTCTCTCCGTCTCACCGAGTTGCGTTCAATTCAAAACTGCGCCTGACAGACTTGCTTTGGAAATTAAATAAATGCAGTCAATGGATCCTGCATCGGGTGCCCCGCTTCGAGCGATGTCAGAATCGTGTCGAGGTTCACGGGGGCCCGACGATAGATTTCGTCGCCGAGAGCGTCCGAGAGAGCGTTCAGGATCGCGCCGCAGCCGCCACCCACAGGGGGCTCGCCGATACCACGAGCGCCAACCGGCGTTTCGGGATCGGGAATGTCGAGAGCCGCCCACTGCATGTTGACGGGAGTATCGAGAATTGTGGGAGGCTTCGTATGGTAGAAGCGCCGCGACAGCATGTGGCCGTACTGCGGATCGAATACCCACTTCTGGCCGAGAGCATGCCCGATTCCGAGAATCGATCTGCCAATGACCTGTCCGCCTAGAGATTTGGGATGGATCACGGTGCCCACGTCGGCGACGGCTAGAAAATCTGTGATGTAGTATTTGCCGGTTTCGAGATCGACCTCCACTTCGGCGAAGCTGGCTACATAAGAGAAGCTCTGGCCGTCGTGGGGATACTTGTCTTTTGCCGCTGCGATCAGGCCTTGTCCTGCCAGAGCCGCGATTGACGCCTTGGTGTACTTGTTGACATCTTCGGGTGCCTCGTGGCCATCGTAGATTCCGCCGAGTTGAATGGCGCGCTGCGCGGCCTGCGCCAGCGTCATGCTCTTGCCCCCGCCTTTGCGGAAAACATGCTGGTTCGCGACTTCATAGTGTTCCGGATCGCCGCCGTAGGTCTTCGCGGCGATTTCCTGCAGTTTCTTTTTTCCGTCCATCGCCGCCGCGTGGGCTGCGCGGGTCATCGCGTGCGTCGTTTGACTGCCGCCGGAAACGCAAGTCCAGGGCAGGTTCTTCGCCGTGTTGCCCCAGGTGACATCGCATTTTTCCCACGGGACGCCCAACACTTCGGCAACCACGCGATGGACGTCGCTGATGGATTCCGTTCCCAGATTGCCGATGCCGGACTGGATGGAAATGCGGCCATCGAACCTGATGATAAATAGCCCGTCATACCCCGTGGATCCTGCAAAGAAACCACTGGTCGAGACGCCGACTCCACGCACCTTGGTGCCGCTTCGTTTCGGGCGCGCGATGCGCTCTTTCCACTGGAACTGTTCCGCGCCGCGATTGAAGGCTTCTTTGAGGAACGCGCTGGTCGAGTGCGGCCGCTTGCCATCCCGCGCCGGACCCCAAGGCGCTTTGCCCTCGGGACAATTGACGCGCCGAATATCCACCTGATCGACCGAGAGACGGCGCGCGGCTTTGGCGAGGATGGGCTCCATCATGATGATGCCCTGCATCCCTCCCGGCGCGCTTTGCGGACCACGCGGCGGAGTGTTGGTAAGAACCGTGACCCCGCGCCAGCGCATTGCGGGTGATTGATACAGAAGTGAAACGATCATCCCCGAGGCGCCTACGTCCCCGACGGCATCGTAGGGTCCGTTGTTGCAAATGGCATACATGTCGACGGCAGTGATGCGGCCGTCTTTGCCGAATCCGACTTTCATGCGGCCCTGGAAGCCGGGTCGGGCGCGCCCAATGAAAAGTTCTTCCTCGCGGCTGATGCGCATCATCACTGGAGCATTGGCCTTCTTCGCCAGCAAGGCAGGGATAATCGCGAAGACGTAACCTGTCGCTTTGCTGCCGAAGCCGCCACCGGTGTATTCGCTGATGAGAACAATCTGGTTGGGATCCATGTTGAGCCAGCGTCCCAATCCAGCCAGGGTCTGCACCGTGCTCTGCGTCCCCATGTGGACGAAGACCTTGCCGTTCTGCCAGTAGGCAAGCGCCGTGCGCGGTTCAAGAGTTTCGTGGCTGGTGTCTGGCGTCGTAAAAGTTTCGTCGAGAACCAAGGCAGCATTCTTAAAACCGGCATCGATATCGCCGTAACTCCACTCGTCCTGTGGCTTGCCCATGGGTAAACGACCGTTCTTCAGGTCGGCGAAGTCCGCGCTGGTCCATTTGAGCTCGCCTACTTGCGGAAGCGGGGGACTTGGCGGCTTGTCGCCGGGCTTGGCGGGCGGAGCTGGTTGCTTGACCCACACGTTGCCTTCCACGCGCGGATTCGGTCCACCCGGGCGAAGCGTGTCGAGCGGATCGACGGCGAAGGGCAGATGCTCGAACTCGATGTCGATCTTTTCAATAGCTTCGGCAGCCATGAGTTCGTCCACAGCCGCCACGGCGAGAATGGGCTCGCCCTGATACAGAGGCTCCATGGTCAGCGCTTTTTCGCCCTGCTTGTTGGCCTTGATAGTGACGCCCAGATCGGTAACGCTATCGGCGGGGGCGGGCAGGTCATCTTGCGTGAGAATCGCCTTCACCCCAGGCATGGCCAGAGCTTTGCTCAAGTCAAGATGTTTCACCCGGCCGTGCGGCACGGGACTCAGTAGCAATTTGCAGAACAGCATGCCTTCTGCGCGAAAGTCTTCTGCGTACTTCGATTGGCCAGTGACTTTCGCGTATAGATCTGGGGTGACGTAATCTTTTCCCAGAACTTTGTACTGCGCGCCGAATTTCTGCTCATTGGGCTTCCACTCGTTAGGCATGGGTGTTCCCCTTCCTCAGGTTTTCAGCGCCGCGCATCATGGCTGTGAGGATCTTGTCGTAGTCCTGGCAGCGGCACAGATTCCCGGAGATGCCGTGAGCCAGCTCGGCCCGCGTCGGATTGGGATTCGTCTTCAGGAATCCGACAGCCGACATGACGAACCCCGACATGCAAAAGGCGCATTGAAAGCCCTGTTCATCGATCACGCCCTGTTGAACCGGATGCAAAGTTCCGTCCGCCGCGGCCAGACCCTCGATCGACACAACTTTCCTGTTGCGGACGGTGTGCGTGAGCACGGAACAGGAATAGTGCGGGACGTCATCGATCAGCACAGTGCACGCGCCGCACTCGGCGCGGTCACAGCCGAGCTTGGTTCCGGTGAGGCCGAGTTTGTAGCGCAGGGTCCAAGCCAGAGTCTCTTGCTTCATGACATCGACCCGGCGCTGCTGGCCGTTCACGTTGATGGTGACGAGCCGGTCTCCGTCTCCGGGCTGTCCAAAAACGCTGGAAGCGCGGAAGAGATATCCGGCGGAGGAAACGGCGGCTCCGCCGCAGATGACCCCTTTGATGAAGTTGCGGCGTGAAAGACCTTTTGCTGCGTCGTCGAGCGCGTGATCTGTTTTGTCGTCCATGCTGCCACCTGCTGCCGGTTTGACCGTCACCTCTGCATCATGCACCGTGCAACAATCGGGAGGCGAAAGTCAAATGAGAAAATCTAGGAAATATCTTCAGCAATACCGCATGGTCGGGAAGCGATATGGGGACGCGGCAGTGCCGGAAATGTTGCCTCAATTCTAGCGCAAATCGACCCGCATGAAGATGCGGCGGCGAATTGTTCTCGCCGGCTGAAGCTTTCTTTTAATTCTTTTCACAGTTCACGGTCTTGACACCGGGCTGTGCAGACCGTAAAGTCACGCCCGCGCGGGTTGGAGTGCAGTCAAACTCTCCGCAAAACTTCGACTGAGGTGAATCATGCCGCGATCCTTTTTGAAAGTTCTCTTGCTGATCGTGACCATGCTGAGCGCCATGGATGCTTTAGGACAGGCGCCCAAGGGATACGGGCCAGGAGTTACTCTGGATAACGCAAAGAAAGCCGCAGCGGCGGCCCTGGCCGAGGCCCAGAAGAATAATTGGTTTATGGCGGTGGCCGTGGTCGACCCCAGTGGCACACTGGTCTACTACGAAAAAATGGACGACACGCAAACCGGCAGCGCCATTGTTGCCGTCGAAAAAGCACGCACGGCGGCATTGTATAAGCGGCCCAGCAAAGTGTTTCAGGATCTGGTTGCCGGCGGCGGTCCGGGGTTGCGAATTCTTGGTCTGCCGGGAGCGGTGCCGATCGAGGGCGGGGTTCCGCTCGTGGTCGACGGCAAAATTATCGGCGCCATTGGAGTCTCTGGCGACAGCAGCGACCACGATGGGATCTGCGCGCAGGCGGGGGCGGATTCTTTAAGCAAGTAATCGCGCTCGATTGCAGCGAGGACGCACCGGCTCTCAATGTTGATGATGACGGCCGGCCCGGGAATTTCAGAGAGCTCCGGCTTTACGCAAAGCATCCTGCATTCCCGCCCAACTCTGAATCGTGGATGCTTCGGGCGTGCCGGCTCCGCGCCAGTGTGTCTCCAAACTGACTGCGCCACGATAGCCATCCAGCTTGAGCGCCTGAAATTGCCCCGACCAGTCGATGATGCCGTTTCCGACGGCGGCCCATTCGTAGTCGCTTCCTTTCTTCGCGACGTCCTTGCAGTGGCAAAGGCCGATGCGGTTCTTGGGCAGCAAAGAATATCCGTCGGGGTAAGGGATCTCGCTGCGCCGGCTGGCATTGCCGGGATCCCAGTTGAGCATGAAGAAGCTGGACTCGACCGCCGCGAGAAGCTTGGCAGCCTCGGCGGCCGTTGCCGTGTTGCAGGCGTGTTCGTTCTCGATGACCAGAGTCACGCGGCTTTTTCCTGCCTTCTCAGCGGCGTTTTGCAGCGCCGCGTTCATGGCTTCACGGTAAGGCGCCGGATGGTCGAGCCGCCAGAAATCGAAGCAGCGTAGGCGATCGGTACCAAAGGATTTTGCCACAGCCAGGCCACGTTCCAAAACCTCATCCTGTTGAGCGAATGAAAAGCTCGCGTTGAATTGGTCGCGCTGTTCACTGAACGGCGAAACAGGAGCCCCGGGCCAGTCCACTTTGAACAGTGGGCTGGCAATGCCAGTGACGCGCAGATTGTTCTTCATGACCAAACGCACCGCTTCGGCGATTTCCCCCTCCTCGAGGGAGACCACGTTCTTGTTCCACAGGCTGCGTAGCTCGATCCAGCTCAACCCGAATTGTTTTGAGGCAACCTCGCAGGCGTGTCCGAAGTCTTGCGAAATTTCGTCACTTACCACGGACAGGCGAAAGATAGACCTACTCGCGATTGAAGGCATGTTCTCTCTCCGCCTGGCGCCGGCACACTCCTTGAAACCAGACCTCCACTACTGCGACGGCGGAGCAGGTTTTTTTGTAAGCTCTATTTCTTGCGCCGCCTCGGCGGCATGCCCGCTGGCCTTCAATGCCGATGCGAGCTCGGCGCGGATTTCCCGATCCTCTGGCTTCCACGCTAGCACGGCCTGAAATTCACGAGTGGCGGCCGACCAGTCATGCGCATCCCTCGCCAGTTTCCCAAGGGCCGCATGAGCTTCCACAAGGCTGGGTGCGAGTTGGATCGCCTGGCGCAGCTCTTCCGTTGCTGGCTGCGTTTCGTTCTGCTGCTTCGCGAGTAGAAGTCCCAAGTCAAGGTGAGCGAGTGCTTCATTTGGATGCTCTCGCAAAATCGAGCGCAGAATCGCCTCTGCTCTCTTGGTATTTCCGGAGCGCCGCAGCGCAACCGCCAGCTGATACTCGGCCTCAATGAGCTCAGGCCTGAGCGTTACAGCCTCTTCCAGGATCCGAACCGCTGCCGCGAAGTCGCCTTTCCTGCTGTCTCCCGCAGCGGTTTGCACAAGGATCATGGACTGCCCGGCTTTCGCCTTCTCGTCGTTAATCCCGCGAAGTTCTGCAATCTGTTGCTGCGAGTCTTCTTTCTGTCCGGCTTTTTGCAAAGCCTGCGCCAGGCTGGCGCGAGCGTCCGTTAGGGTCGGATCAATTTCGACGGCCTTGCGCAATTCCACGATCGCGCCGTTCACTTTGTCTTGTTTAAGAAGGACCGTGCCGAGCAGGTGGTGCCCCTGGGCGTCGTCGGGAAGTTCGACCACCGATTGGCGGAGCTCCCCCGCCGCGCCGTCGAGGTCTCCCGTCTCACGCAGCACCAATCCTAAGGAGCGATGAGCGAGAGCAAGCTGAGGCGCGAGCTTCAGGGCCGCCCGAAATTCGGCGGCAGCGGGCTCCAGGTCTCCTTTGAGCCGCAGCGCGAGGCCGAGGTTGTAGCGATATTCGGGATTCGCCGGGTCGAGGTCGACCGCCTTTTGCAGATTTTCTGCAGATGGAAGCAAATCGCCTTTGTCCGACAAGAGCTGCCCCAGGGCAAGCAATGCCGTGGCCTGACGAGGCGCAAGTTCGGTCGCCTTCTTTAGCTCTTGCGCAGCTTCCTCAAGGTCGCTCTGTTGCCGCAAGCCGGTGGATTTTTTATATCGATTCCAAAGATTCAAACCGAGGTTGTAGTGCGCCTCGGCGAAATCAGGCTCGGCTCGTGTAACCTTGCGAAGCAACGTAATCGCGCCATCGATATCGCCCAGCTTGCCGCAAATCTCACTGAGGCCATATTGCGCCTCCACCATCTTGGGATTCAGCCGTAGAGCCTCCTGATACTGGACGATTGCCGCGTCAGTTTTTCCGGTCTTCAGGTAAGCAAGCCCCAGGTGAAAATGTGGATCGGGAAATGCCGGGTCAGCTCGTACGGCTTCCTCAAACTCCGCAATCGCTTCATTCAGCTTCTGCGATTCGCCGAGAACTACGCCGAGATAGTCGTGAGCCGGGGCGCTGCCGGGATTTTCCCGGACGGCAGCCTGAAATTCGGTCATCGCGGCTTGCATGTTTCCCTGTTTGAGTTGGGCGACCCCCTTCTGGAGATGGTCGTCAGCAGCCTGTTGTTGCTTCGCGTTTCGGAGTACGGAGTCTTCGGGAAATAACTGCAGGCCGCGCTGAATCGTCTCTGCTCGGCCAGAGGAGTCTCCTGCCATGAGTTGACGGGTCGCGAGGTCTTCGTAGAGCGCGTTGCTAAAGGGAAAAAGCGAGAGTCCTTCGTTTAACACATCGATACTGGCTCGCAATTCGCCGGAGCGTGCCAGAAAGCCCTCCAGCAGCAAGTAATCGGAATCTGACGGGTCGCCCTTGTCGATCACGGCCCGCGCGTAACGAATCGCTAATTCCAGGTTGCCATCGCTGCCAGCCTTTTGCGCCAGTGCCGAGAGGACGAACGCATCTTTACTGCCGAATTTCGACAGGCGCTCCAGGAGTGAGAAATAGTGACCTTTGAATTCCAGATTTGAGCGCATGATTTCCTGCCTGTAGGCTTTGAGAAGCGCGACGGGAGGAACGGAATCCGCTTTGCCGGGAATCGCGTTGACGTGGATGAAGCCTGTGCCTGGAAGCGACTCCGCGAAAGCGCTCCGGGGGTAGGATTCGTCGGCGGTGCGCAGAATCCGGTGATCAGTGAGAGAGGAATGCGAAACCGTGAGCGCGGGGCGCTTTGGCATGTGGCACGCGGCACAATCATCTGCCGGTTGTTGGGCCAGGCGTTTTGGCAGAGCGAGCGTACAGCTTTTGTCCGTGTGGCATTGAAGACATTTGCCGCGGAAATATTCGGTAGCTTCGGCGGGTGACGGCTGGAGGTGAGGGTCGTGGCAGCTCTGGCAGCCTAATTTTCCCCCGCCGCTTCGATAGCACTTGCTCAAGGTCATGGAGTAGTAGTGCTCAAGCAGAGGTGTTTGTGGGGCTCGCGGATCGATCGGAGCTTTCAGGATGAACACGGTGTCGTTGAGTGGGGTTCCCGGGCGAAAATCGACGAAGGATTTGCCTTCCTGAAAGACGCGAATATCGCCTTCGTGACAGTTCATGCAGATGTTGTCGGCGAGCCAGGGCGATAGCCGGGCCGGATTCACGATGGTCGCATCAATAGCAGTAGGAACCGGGGCGCCGGTCTGCCGTTCAAAAACGTGCAGCTCGCCCGGTCCGTGACAACTCTCGCAACCGATCGCGGGCTCGAGCAGGGCGGGATCGTCGTAAAGATTTCCCCGGCCGCGAACTGGCTGAATGCGGCCACTATGGCAGCCTACGCAATCGGAGGTGATGGGAAGATTGAAGGCGAGATCGCGAACTTCGTAGTTGGGCGAAAGATCCCACGATTGGGTTGCCCTGTAGTAGGAGATGGGTGCCTGAAATAAAAAGTTCCCGCGGCGAACGAAAGGGGTCGCACCGTTCGCGCCGGTACCGATTACATATTCGAGTTCTTCGGTGTGGCGAAAAATTTCCCCGCCCTGCGCGTCAAGTTCGTACTCGCTCTCGTAAACCTTCGATCCGCGGGAAAACACCTGATAGTGCCGATGGTTCTGCTCATTGAAGAAGTCGACCGGCTTCGTGAGCCATCCCAGAGCGGCCAACTTTTCCGGCTCGAACATGGAGCGGCCCATGTCAGTGCGCGAGAACTGCTGGTAAATCGTGGAATGGCAACCGGCACACTGTTTCGATCCCAGGTAGTGCACTTTTGCCGAAGTGTTGGAGAAATGAGGATTGGGGGCCTGTTTGGGGTTGACCGCTGACTGAACCCCGCCCTGCAACGTGGACGACAAGACAAAACCGAGAATCGGGCTGATCCACCGCGCTGGAGCAAAACGGCGTGCCATCGCCGAAAGGTGCCGGTCACGGGCGAGCATAGTCAGGGCTTCACTTCCGGTTCGGAGGGAGCGGTATCTTGCTTCACCAACCGCCGCAGCTCGCGGTTCACGTCGAGTTCATGCTCGGGGGAATGCAGTTGGGCGACGCGCGCCAGCATTTCTTCGGCTTCATCTTTTTTACCTTTTTTCCGATAAGCCTGGCCCAGCTGGTAAAACGGTCCCGAGTCGTTGGCATCGAGCTCGGTCGCAATCTTGAGTTCGGGAATAGAATGATCGACGTCGCCCTGCTTCAAAAGCAGCTTTCCGAGTTCCGCGTGCGAGCGGGCGAACTTTGCATTCAGGCGAATGGACTGCTCAAGTGCGCGTATCGCTTCTTCGATTGCAGGGGTACCCGCTTCCGCGCCGGAGCGAATCAGCGCTTCCGCAAGAACGTAGGGAAGCAGAAAATCAGCCTCAGGAAGCTTGCTCTTTTCTCGCAACATATCCGCCGCCTTCTGCGCCCGGCCGACCTGCATCCAAGCCTCGCCTAGCGCGATATAAGGTAGGGACCTGTCAGGAGCTATTTGGCTGGCCAGTTCGAATTCTTTTTCCGCATCCTCAGCGCGGCCTTTCATGACGAGCGTGAAACCGCGCTGCACGTAGAGCCGGTAAGAGCTCGGCACGTAGTGAATGCCGATATCCGAAATTTCAAGCGCCAAGTCATAGTCCTGGTCATCGAGGCACAAGGCGACCAGATCGACATAATTGTCCTCCGCCTTCGGATCAAGGTTGGTCGCGGTGCGCAACGAATCATAAGCCTGCTTCAAGCCGCCCGCTTTTAAATATGCTTCCGAGACCAGGTTATAGAGTGCCGCGTGCCCAAGGCCCTCGCTGACTAACTGATCAAACAGTTTGATGGCTTCAGGATAGCTTTGCGCGCGAATAAGCATGAGAAGCTGGTCGTAGCCGGCAACGTACGAATCGTTACAGGTTTTTCTTGCAGAGGAAAAAAATGCGGCGGCATTCGCGTATGCACCGGCGCGGCCTAAGATCAAGCCGCCTTGAAAGCGCGATTCTCCATCGTTCGGAGGCAGCGTTTGGAGGACCGTGTTGGCGCGTGCGATCTGGCCGCCAGCTACGAGGGATTGAGCGTAGTGCAGGGTCCATGCGGAATTGGTTGAAATTCGGCTGCCGGCCTTGTCGTAATTGCGCACGGCTGTGGCATATTCCTTTTTTTCAAAACTGATTTCGCCGAGGTAGATGTGCGCAATCGCATCGCTTGGGACGGCTTGCAGCACGCGCATCAGATTCGACTCGGCATCTTGCAAATGATGCAGATGGAATTCGTTGATTGCCAGATTCTTGCGCGCGGGGTAGAACGAGCCGTCGAGCGCCAGCGCCTGTCGGAACCGGCGATTAGCCCCTTCTACGCGGCCGGATTCTGTAAGCGCAATCCCCATGAGGTTCAGGGCTTTTAAATTCTGCGGGGATTGTTGCAACTCCTGTTGCAAGATCTCGATGGCGGCCGCGAGGTCATGGTGACCGATGTAATAGGCAGCGCAATCATTGCGCGTGGGACCGCAATCAATGGCGGAGAGAGGAGCGGCTCCCAGCAACTGCGAGAAGGCTGCGACTGCAAACAGACCAAACACCCGGGGCCACATAGGGGCATTATCGATGCTGTAAGACCCTGGAGCAAGACCGGTATGATCTTGCTCCAAGGCGGGGGCGCGCAGAATCCGCTTTGGTTAGAACGACAGTCGTAATGCGAACTGAACATCTCGGGCCGGATAAGTCGATGTCGATTTTCCAAATGCGGCGCCGTTTACCTGGTTGTTGACGTTGGTGAGGTTGACGCGATTGAACAGGTTAAAAAACTCGGTTCGGAATTGTATCTTCGCTCCTTCGGTGCCCAGAAACCATGGAATCCGTATGTTCTTGATTACCGAGAAATCCGTGTTGGCGTACCCCGGACCATGGAACGTGTTGCGGCCGAGATTACCCTCTACGCCCAGAGCCGGTGAAGGAAAGACGCTGGTGCAGTTTGTCGACCCGGCGCATTTGAAAATGCCGCTCTGATAGTCGGATCGAGAGAGACCAGTTCTGTTGTTGCCAAACGCCGGAGTGTCCGGGTAATCGGAGTTGTTGCCGTCCGCGTTGTAGTCGCAGCCGGTGTTACCAGTCACATTGCCAGCGGCGTTGAAGACTGGGGCAAAAGAGGCGCTGCACAGAACCGAGAATGGCGGGCCGGATTGCAGAATCGTCACGTTCGTCAGTTCCCAGTCGCCAAACACCCTTTTGAGCAAGTCGTTTCCGTGCGGGCTCGGAATGTCCCAGAGGGTGGTAAATGCCAGCCTGTGGCGAACGTCGAAATCCGCGAGGCCTTGCTCCCTGGTGTCATTGAAAGCATCGACGTGCTCAGGCCCGTCGAGCCGGCTCGAGTCGTCGATTGCCTTCGAGTAGGTATACGATGCGTCGAGCGTGAGGCCCCCGCGCCCATGTTTCTTAACGGCGAGGGTCAGACCGTTGTAGTGACTGTTTTCGTTGGCCTGGCCATAGTTAATGCTGTTGAACCCGGGTACGAGCCCGGTGAAGCTTCCCTTATTCTGGATAAGGTCTCCATCGAAACGGTCGACGTTGTAAGTCGCATATAAGTGGCGGCCGGTCGATCCGATATAGTCGATCTCAGCCACCATGGACTGAGTTATGGCCCGCTGCACGCCCAGAAAGTAGTTGGTCATGCGCGAAACCGGCATATTTGGATCGATGACTTGAACGCTGGCGGTGCCACTCAGCAGGCCACCCTGTGCATTCAAGTCCGGCAGCGTCTTGGGAACAAGGCCCGGGGGAAGCGGGTAGTTGTAGGGGGGGACGGGAGTTGTTCCGATGGCGAATAGCGGCTGGTCAGTAGGTATATTGGCGAAGGCGCCGCCCACCGCGAATCTTGGAGTATTGGTGTAGTAGTTGTTGTCGAGCTGATCGGACGGGCGGTCATAGAAGAGTCCGATCCCGCCTCGCACCGACATTTTGCCTTCCTTCGTCGGGTCCCAGGCAAAGCTAACGCGTGGGCTGTAAGAGTTCAGACTGTGATTGAACATGTTGTGCTTGCAGGTCATGACGCCGCTGGCAATTTTGGCGGGCAGGCCGCCGCTCGAACCGTTGGGGAACGCCATTTCGCAAACTTGTCCCGTCGCATCCGAAGGATTGAAGAAGTCTTCGTAGCGGAATCCCCCGCTCAGCGTGAGGTTCGGCATGAATTTCCAGTCGTCCTGCACGAAAGCCGAGAGCGATCCAGTTCTCATCAGGCTGAAGAGTGGCTGCCCCACCGCTCCCGTTACCGGGTTAAAACCGATTCCGGTCTCGGCTGTGGGCAGGTCAGTCGCGAAATCGAAGATGCTGTTAAAAGTAAAATCCGGGCGGTCGAAAACCCGCGAGGACTCATGATCGGCGCGGCCACGAGTTACATTGCCGCCGATCTTCAGACTGTGTGAGCCTCGGGTAAGCGAAGCGACGTCGCGCCATTCGAAGTTGTTTTGAACGAATGCATTCGGTCCCCAGCCCTGCTGGAACGTTTCGGAGTTGTTGCCGCCTGGCGAGAGTCCGGCGATCGCGATTCCGGGCACCTGCGGATCGTTCACGGATAAGTTTCCGTAAGGCCGTTGAGTCGAGAAGCCCACCTCGTTGATCCAAGTGTGGGAAACATGCACCCAGTCGGCGGCGAAGTGTTCGCTATAGGTGGGCTCGATGGTATTGAACGCGGGATACACAAACGGCTCCCCGAACGCGACCTGATGCAGGTCAGTGTGGTCGAATTCCAGGAAAATGCGGTCTTTGTCGTGGTTGAACGCGTGGTCGATGCGCGCTGTGTATTGAAATCCGTTTCGAGGATTGGTAGCGCTGAAGTTGGCAACGCCTGTTACGGGGAAATTACAAGCGATGGGAAACCCGTCGGGAGTTATCGTGGTCGATCCGGTGCAAGTCGAACCTGCGATGGCTCCTGCTGTAACAAAACCTTGGTTAGGGTTAAGGCCTGCCGAATAAGCTGGCAGAACGTAATTTTGCAGCACCGTGTTCGAGACGTTGTTGGGAACGTTTGTGTTTATCAGCCCGATGAACTGCGGCGTCAACACTGTGGCCGCTTCGGTGAACGCCACGCTTGATCTCAGGATGTCCATCGAAAGGAAAAAGAATGTGTGATCTTTCCAGACCGGGCCGCCCAAGCTCCACGCGCCCTCATTGCGGCGAAAAACTGGAACCAGGCTCTTGCCCGTGCTCGGATCGGTCTGAAATTCGTTGCGGGCCTGGAGGTCGTTATCCGTGTGGTAGAAACCTACCGTGCCGTGCCAGTGGTTGGAGCCCGACTTGGTGATGATGTTCACCAGTGCAGCGCCGTCACGGCCATACTCTGCCGAGAAATTATTCGCAGCCACGCGGACCTCCTGAACATCTTCCGCATTCGGGTTGATGTTCGTGACGCCGCTACGCTGCGAGGAGTCGATGGAATTCGAGTCGATGAGAAACGAGTTGGACTCAGCCCGCGAACCGTTGGCGTTCAAATTGATGCCGAATTCGGGATTGAAGATATCGCCAGTGGCTTGCGCGTATGCCTGGCCACCGGAGCTCGCGATGCCGCTGACGCCGGGAGTCGTCACGACCAGGGTGTAGAAGTTTCGGCCGGAGAGCGGAAGATCGTGAATCTTGGCCTCTTCAATTTCGCCCGACACGCGGCCTTCGGATGTTTCGACTGTTGGCGCTTCGCTGCTGACGGTCACCACCGACGACGCAGTTCCCACCACCATGCGCAGATTGACGGTCTTGACCTCGGCAACTTCAACGCGGACGTGCTCCTGTACCGTGGTCTTGAATCCTTGGGCGGACGCATTCAAGGTGAAGACGGCAGCAGGAAGGGTTGTGAACCTGTAGTAACCGGAGTCTCCGGTTTGCAGGGTCTGTGTGACGGCAGTTTCTTCGTTTTTCAGAGTCACGGTAACGCCCGGCAGCACCGCACCACTGGGATCGGTGACCGTGCCCTCAATAGCGCTGGAAAACTGTGCCCACGAGGTTTGGCAGCAAGCAACCAGGCTCAACAACAACAAACTAGCAACAACGATCCGTCTTGGGATCATTACCCCCTCCGCGGCTCGATTTGGGTTTTCAGCGTTCCGAGAATCCGCCCACACCAACACGAGCTTGTGGCAGATAACATGAATCCATTAATCGCCGTCAAGGGAAGATTTTCTGAAGCAGATGTTTGAAAAACCTAAAAGACTTCGCACTTTGAGCACGTGTGCGACTATTTTGTTTGCAGTTTTGCAAACGGCGTCGGTGACAACCGGCGTGTGACAAGGGGTTTAAGCGATGTGATAAGTTGTGCGAAGCGCACTCTGTATCCATGACCACAAGATTCAACAGACCTCGTTCGGCGGCAAAGGCCCGGTTGATCACTTGCATTCTCTGCTTTATTGTCTACGCGCAAATCGCAAAATGTCAGCAGGGGTCGGCGAGTCCGGGAGCTTTGTCGCGGCCAGCTCCTCAAATCAAAACCGATCTGCCGCCGATCGTCGTCGATTTTCGCGACATCGCCGTGCAAGCCGGACTCACGGCGGAGAACGTCTCCGGAGGCGTCGAGAAAAAGAACTACATCCTGGAGACGACCGGCAATGGTGTTGTGATCTTCGACTATGACAACGACGGCTTGATGGACATTTTCCTGCCGAATGCGACTACGCTCGACGGGCAGGGCCGCGGGAAGACTTCAACCAGTCATCTCTATCACAACTTGGGTAACCTCCGTTTCGAAGATGTCACCGAGAAGGCCGGCCTGGGAAAGATCGGCTGGGGCCAGGGCGCCTGCGCCGCCGACTACGACAATGACGGCTACAAGGATTTGTTCGTGACCTACTACGGACACAGTGTGCTCTACCACAATCAGGGCAACGGCACCTTCAAGGATGTAACGGAAGCCGCCGGCCTGAGGGCGGACTCAGTTCGCTGGGATACAGGCTGCTCGTTTTTCGACTACGACCTCGACGGCAAACTCGATCTGGTCGTCACCGGTTACGTAGAGTTTGATCGCAGCAAAATCCCCGAGCCGGGCACTGCCGGATACTGCATGTGGAAGGGCATGCCTGTGATGTGCGGCCCAAGAGGCCTGCCTTCCGGCCGGAATTTTCTTTTTCACAATGATGGGAACGGACATTTTACGGATGTCTCCGCCAAGAGTGGGGTCGGTAAGCCGACTGGGTGTTATGCGTTTACCGCGCTGGCTTCCGATTTCGACAACGATGGGTACCCCGATCTTTACATCGCCTGCGATTCCAGGCCGAGCCTTCTCTATCACAACCTTAAGAACGGTACGTTTGAAGAGATTGGAATTTACGCGGGTGTCGCCCTGAACGACGCCGGCGAGGAACAGGCAGGTATGGGAGTGGCAGTTGCCGATTACGATGAGGATGGTTACGTTGACATCGCCAAGACCAACTTCAGCGACGACGTTCCGAATCTCTATCACAACAACGGCGACCTCACCTTCACAGATCGTGTCTACGAAGGAGGAGTTGGCGCTCGCACACAGTTTCTGGGCTGGGGGATCCATTTTCTGGATGTCGATAATGATGGACTCAAAGATCTTTTAATGGTGAATGGACACGTCTATCCGGAAGTGGATCACGGAGCGCTGAATTACCGATACCGCCAGCCCAGACTTTTGTATTGGAATCTGGGCGGAGGACGATTCAAGGACTTGTCTGCAACGGCGGGCGCAGGAATCACCGAGCCGTGGGTCTCGCGCGGCTCAGCTGTGGGAGACCTGGACAACGACGGATCGTTAGAAGTAGTGATCAACAATCTGGACAAAAGGCCAAGCCTGCTCAAGAACTTCGGAACGAAGAAGAACTGGCTCTTGATTCAGTGTGTCGGAACAACCTCGAATCGGGACGCGATTGGTGCACGAGTGTACGTGTACGTGGCTAATCGCCGCATTTCCGGCGAGATTCAGACGGGATCGAGTTTTCTTTCGCAGAATGACCCGCGGGTGCATGTGGGATTGGCAGACGACACGAGCTATCAGCGTATTGAAGTGCAGTGGCCCGGCGGGCAACGAGAAGCATTCCCGGGCGGGAAGGCGAATCAGGTCCTCGTCCTTAAACAGGCAACTGGCACGCCTGTGAAGGCGAAGCCCTGATGTGAGCGCGATCTGGTGAAGCTAGCGGCTGGGCTCGAGAGTTAGTTTCTGCACCCGCCAGTTCAACAACTCCGCGACAAAGAGCACATTCTCTGACGGACACGCCATCTGGTGAATCCAGCCGAATTGTTTTAGCTGCTTGCCCGAGTCGCCGAGAACGCCAAGAACTTTGCCATCGAGACTTAGCTTGTAGATCCGCCCTGGATAGCCGTCGGAGCTGTAGAGCACCTGATGCGGAGGGGGCGTGATGCAAATCGTCCACGGTGCCCCAGGAGCCATAGTTTGATTTCCGGTGAGGGGAAGCTGGGGCTTGTAGCCGATCGCAGGTTTTGCGTCGGGGTCGACAGGGACGTCAATGGTAATCTGCCGTAGAAATTTTCCCTGGACGTCGAAGACCTGGATGCGGCGATTGCCGCGATCGGCGACGTAAATGTGATCGTTCGCGTCGATCGCGATGCTGTGCGGAGTCATGAACTGGCCGGGGTCGCTGCCCGGTTCTCCCCAGGATCTGAGCCAGCTTCCGTTCTTGTCGACCTTGGCGATGCGCGAGTTGATATAGCCGTCGCTGATGTAGGTGTTGCCGGCCGAGTCCCATGCAATATCGGTCACCTGGCGGAACATCCCGTCAACGGGTGGAAGCGGCGGCTTGGGATGCTTCAGCGGTCCGGTCGACTCGTCCGAGGCCTCCTGTTTGCGCCCAAAGACCATGGCGACACGACCGGCTGGCGTGAACTTGATCACCATATCTGAGCCTTTGTCGGCGACCCAGATATTGTCGTCTTTGTCGATCTTTACCGAATGGGCATAAGACCAAGCGTAGAGGTTATGTCCAATCTCGCGCACGAATGTCCCGTCAGTGCCGAACTCCAGTAGCTGCGCGGCGCTCGCGCCGTAAGCGGGCCCCGTTGAGTTGCCGCGGGAGAGCACGAAGACATGGTTCTTCGAGTTGACCGCGACTCCTGCCACCTCGCCGAAGTAAATGTCGGCAGGAAGCTTCAGAAAGGCGGCGGCCGATTGATACGGAATCTCTGGCACCGCCGATTGTTGCGCAGCGGCACCGGCCGAGAGCAGCAGAAGCAGAATCGAAAGTCTCATGAAAAACCTGCCCGGAATTAGTCAACAAAGGCTAACGTATCATCGCAGAAAGGCCGACGCCGACCACATCACCGGCGCCTGGCCATGTAAATCGCCAGTCAGCCTGGCACGATCAAGATAGTATTGCAGGTCGTTTTTCTTGCCCGTGCCCTGGCAAACGTCGTGCAGATCGGCGTTCTCATCGATATAGCCGACTAGGCCGAGCCAGCCTTTTCGCGCTGCTTTGGCGTAGGTTTTCTTGTCGAGCCAGCCGTTCTTCACACCGGTAATCATCGCGAAGGTAAACATCGCCGTGCTGGAGGTCTCAGGCCAGGCCTCGGGATGGTCAATCAATTCGTGCCACATGCCTTTTTTGTCCTGATACTGAAGCAGCGCCTTCATCATTTTGTGATAACCCTCCAGAATATGCGCGCGCTGGGGATGTTCCGCTGGAAGCGACCGCAGCATCTCCGACATACCGGCAGCGACCCATCCATCACCCCGCGCCCAATAAAACGGCACATCGGGCGCGTGATAGAAGAGCCCGCTCGGTTGCTGCAGTTTGTCCAGGTAGCTCACCATCTCCTGTGCAGCGCGATCGAGATATTTCGTGTCTCCTGTGGCGCGGTAGGCCTGCAGTTGCACCATTGTGATCATATACATGTCGTCGATCCAGTAGCGCGTTTGCGAGGTTAGGCCGTCGGGCTGCGGATTTTCCCACTGTGCATCCGCCAGCCGCTTTCCCAGGTCGAGATATTTCTGTTCCTTGGTCTCGATGTAGATTTCGAGGGGCACGATTGCGAATACGTTGAGATCGACGTGCTTGGGCTCAGGAATGAAGCTGGCTTCAGGGCCGAACAGCGGCTCGAAGCGATGAACGAGTTTCGCCGTCAGATCCTTGTCCCCGCTCAACCGGGCAAAGGTGAGGGCTCCGTACCAGGCCACGTCTTCTGGATACGTAATAAAAGTCGTGGGTGCGGGCCGGCCGAAGTTAGTGTGCGGCGTGGCCACAAAATGCTCTGCCACGCGTTTGCCTATTTCCGTGGGAGATTTACCCGCGGGCCAGTGCTTGAATTCTTTTGGCTGGTCCTCGGCCTGTGCCGCAATCAAAGCAACCGCCAGCAGTATTGCCGTTACCCACCATTTGAAGTGTCTATGCACGTTGAAGCCTCCGTCCGTTTGTGTGTTCAATCTGCATACAGTCCATATTGCGTTGCTCTGGATTCCCAACTCCCCGAAACTCATCGCTCTGATCTTGCATGAACCGTTGCAAAGACAATAATGTCGCCATCCGGATCCCTGACTTGCACGGTTTTGCCTGCCATCTTTGGATCGAGCCCGAGGCCGCGCAGAGTCTTGGCAGTTCGTTTCGCACTCTGGGTTTGAAGAACGATCTCGCCGATTACATTGACTGAGGCGGGCTCAAGTTTCAGTTCATCCCTCCCGACTCGCAACGTCGTTCGACCTGCAATAAGTCCAGAATTCGCAAAGCCGAGCTTTTCGACATAGAATGCCCGCTCCGCTGCAACGTTCTTCACCTGGAGCGTTGCGCCGAGCAGGTGATCGGAAATCCTATGCCCTCCCAAGTGCTTTCCGCGGTCTTCCGAATGAAGAGATCCGGGCAGGTACTGCGTGTATTCCACGAGTTGGCCATCCGGATCGTGCAAAACGAACAGCAGATTCCCCGCCCTCGCTTTCTTGGCCTCAAGAGGATTCAATCCCCGCTGGATGTATGCGCTGCGCACGGCTTCGATGTCGGCGGCTTCGTAACAAACGTGGGTCAGTCCGAGGGCCGGCGAATTCTGGGTTTGCGGATAGAGCTCGATAAACTGGCGATCGTTGATCTTTATGAACGCCTGTGTCACGTTGCCGGACTCATCTTTGAACTCGAACGCCTTTTGAAAGCCAAGCCTCTCGTACCATTGCCGCGACTTGTCTAGATCGCTGACGCGAAAGGCCACATGCGCGATACCGGACAACGGCGCCGATTGCGCGCACGCCGGCGCGCAAACCAGGCCGAAAAGCAAAGCTGCAATGAGTGTTTGAGTGCGCATTGGTGGTGGCGGCTCGACGCTTGCAATCAGGACGTTCGCAAATCAGACGTGTAACGACCGGAGTTCTAAGTCTGCAACTCGGCTCCTGGACCGATGGCAACCAAGAAATAAGTCGCGGCAGTTGTGCCCGCATTTCTGATTCCGTGTTCTTCGTTGGATTTGGCGAATCCAACCGAGCCCACATCGAGACGATACTTCTTGCCGCCCACCGTCAACTCGATCGTACCTTCGCGCACCAACCACATTTCGGAGTGCGGGTGATGGTGGGTTGTAGCAGTCGGCGCGCCCCCGGGAGGCAGAGTTGTCTCGTGCACTTCGATGCCCTCACCGGTGGCCAGCTTGCCTCGCATGACCCCGCGAATCTGCGCGTTGTTGTTGGCGATGTGCAGCGGAAGATGGTCGAACTCAAAAGCTCCTGAAGGCAAGGAACTGTCCTGCGCGAAAGCTTGCAATTGAGACGCGAGGGGCACAATTGCTGGCAGAAGAAGACACATGTCACGCCGGTTCAAAGCCATTCCGGATCTCCGTAGGTGTGGTGAGTGTGCACTTGCTGGATCGGCGAGCGACGCTCGAAAGAGCCGCGTTTCTTTCGTGCGTTACTCTCTGCCAACAGCGGACGCCATAATAGCAGAGCGTTTTCTTAGAAAGACTTCAAGGTAACACCATGTGAGTTCACATTGCCCCTTTCAACGTCCCTGCGAAGATTGTCTCTTTTCGGATATTGCTTCGTTTTGCGCGCAATACCGTCAGCGATTATGCGCTTCCCGCATTTGCCGGTTGGCGCGCTGTGAGTGCACTTGATTAATGCGTTAGGTGCCTAGCTTTTAGTGTTGTTAAACTGCATCTTTAGCATTTCGCGCTTGACACTGTTCCCGTGGCTGCCTAGGGTTCGTGTTTCGCCGCCATTCCGCGGTGTGTCGTGATCGCTGCTGGATGCGAGTTCTGTAATGGCGACGGGCAAATCGAGCGTTTGGAGTAACCAATGATGATGAAGTTAAGTTGTTTGCTGGCCCTCGCATTGATCATTGCGGTCGCACAGGAGACTGCGCCGGACGGGTTTGAGCTTTGGACTGCGGCCTCGCTTACCCGGCTGGAACTGGAATTGAAAACCGAAGCTGGCGGAAATGCTCACCACATCGCGACCAAACGTCTCGCCGATTTCCCCAACGATACGTTCATGCTTTCGCGGCGGGAGGCGGACGGCGTCGTCGAATGGCACGAAAACCAGGCGGATGTGTTCTTCGTGCAGTCGGGGTCGGCCACGCTGCTGGTGGGTGGAACCATGGTGGGCGGAGAAATGACCGAGCCCCACGAAAAGCGCAATGGCAAAATCGAGGGCGGGGTGCGGCGCACTCTTTCCGTGGGAGACGTTGTGCGCATTCCCGCGCGGGTGCCGCATCAGATTCTGCTCGACGAATCGAAAGGATTTACATACTTTGTGATCAAGGTGAAAGGATACTGAACTGGCCGCAACGCCCATCCGCCAAGGGGCAAGTTCCACACCTGCAAAATGCTGCGTGTTCCTTATCCGGATCTGCTTGAGACTCTTCAGCGCGTCCTATTGAAATTGGGATTCGAAAGCGAGCGCGCAGCCCTTTGCGCCCGCTTGTTTGCGGAAACGAGCCGCGATGGTGTGTATTCGCACGGCCTGAATCGCTTCCCGCTTTTTGTCTCGATGACGCAATCGGGTGTCGTGGACATTCACGCCCAACCCGAAATGATTGGCGGCTGGGGAGCGCTTGAGCGGTGGAATGGGAAGGCCGGCCCGGGCAATCTCAACGCCCATCACAGCATGGATCGCGCGATCGGCCTGTCGCGCCAGTATGGACTCGGTTGCATCGCCCTGGCGAACACAAATCACTGGATGCGCGGCGGCACCTACGGATGGCAGGCGGCGGAAGCCGGAGTGATCGGAATCTGCTGGACGAATACTACGTCGAATCTTCCGCCCTGGGGCGCGAGCGAGCCGCGTCTCGGCAACAATCCGCTGGTAGTAGCCCTACCGAGACGTGAAGGCCACGTCGTCCTCGACATGGCGATGTCGCAATTCTCCTACGGCGCAATTGCTTCCTATCGAATGCGCGGGGCTTGTTGTTGCCGGTCGAAGGCGGATTCGACCACGCGGGCAATTTGACCCGGGACCCCGCGGCGATCGAAGCCTCACAGCGGCCGTTGCCGATCGGATACTGGAAAGGTTCGGGACTGGCCTTGATGCTGGATATTGTCGCCGCCACGTTGTCGGGCGGCCGCGCGACCTTTCAGATCGAGGCCGGGCCAGAGCGGGAGACGTGCCTCTCGCAGGTTTTCATCGCGATCGATGCTTCGCGCGTGGCAGACTCCGAAATGAGCGTTGCGGATCAGGTCATCGCGCATCTGCAGCTGCCGCTGAAGTCTGCAGCCGAAGGGGTTCACTATCCGGGCGAGCGGGTTTTGCTCACGCGGCAAGAGAATATGCTGAAAGGCGTGCCGGTCGAGCCAGAAATTTGGCGCGAAATTCAACAGATGCTGTAGCCAAAGCGTCAACCCTACAGCGTCTGCTTCTGCACCTTCGCTAGATGAATGTCAGGCAACGGCCCGGTCTGGTAGAGGTTGAAGTCTTCAACGTTGTTGAGAACAAACGTCGGCACATCCGGCGCGTGAGCCATCTTGACATGGCTGAAATCGGCGCCGACTACATCGTCGAGTACGACCGCCGGCCGCAAGTCGTCCTTTTCGTAGCGGACCTCGACGTCGCGCAGCGCAACGTTTCTTGCGTGGCGAATGAAGAATCCGTGACACGGCATAGGGCCGAAACGGTTCGGATCCGGATAAGCGGTTTCCATCTCAGCCGGCTGAATGCTGGCGTCTTCCCTGGTGCCGCCGCCTTGATGCAGAATGAAGATGTTGCTCAGACTCAAGTCTTCAATGGAATGCCCCGGAATGCCGGTAATGATCGAAGCCTGTCGCGAAGCGGCGTTTGAAATCACCACATCGCTAATTTTCACCCGCCGGATCTGGCCGACCGGAACTCCATCCGGACCCCGCATCCGGCTTCCAAGGCGTATGAAGAAAGGCACATCCACCGGCTCGCGCATGGTGATGTTGCTGATGGAAACATCTTCCAGCAGGCCGCCATCCACGCTCTCCAGAGCAATGCCTCGACAGAGTTCGATCGCGCAATTGGTCACTGTGACGTTGCGGAAGCCACCATTGGATTCGGTGCCGAACTTGATTCGGCCATTGCGCGGAGCCTTCTCTGGGCTGATGCGCTTGTAGGTCGCGTCGAGCAGGGAGCCTTCTTCGTAGCCTCCGGTCACGTAACAGTTGGCAATGGTCACATGGTCGGTCGAGCGGGCAAAGCCGAGCCCGAAGGAACTTTTCAAGCAGATGCCATCGTCCCAGGGAGAGTTGACGCTGCAATTCGAGATGCGCACATTGCGACAGCAGTCGACGTCAATCCCATCGCGGTTGGTGTCGATCTTCAGGTGATCGATGGTGAGATTGTCGACGCCGGTCGCCAGAATCGCAAAATGTCCGCCATGCAAGATTGAAAAATCGCGGAAAGTGACGTTGCGGCAACTCTTGAGGCTGATAGCTTTATTTCCCACGCCAACATCGAGCGGTTGGTCGCCGCGTCCGTTACTAAGGCCCTTGCCCCAAAACAGTCCCGGACCGGAGATCGATACGTTATCGAGATCCTCGCCCCAGATGAGGCTGTTCCGCCAGTGGCTGTGACCGAAGTCCTGATATTTGTCCCATGCGTTGAGCTCGGGAGGGTCGTAGCCACCGCCGCCGCCGGGCGCAGGCCACTCCGCGGCCACGAGGGTCGCACCTGGCGCCAGATAAAGTGCGACATTGCTCTTCAAATGGATCGAGTAGCAAAGGTATTGTCCCGGACCGAATGTGACCTGGCCACCACCAGCGGCGGAAGCGGCGGTAATTGCCTTGTTGATGGCAGAAGTGTCCAGGGTTCTGCCATCACCGGTCGCACCAAATGTTCGTACTTCGTATTGAATCGAGGCAGCAGAGACGGGCGTGGCCTGCGCTGCAGTCGCGACCGGACCGATCGCCGCCCCGGCAACTCCGGTACCAGCAAGTTTCAAAAACTCTCGTCGCGCAGTATTGTCTTTTAACATTGCTTTGGTATTTCCCTCAGCACCAACTCTGATCGCTAATCCTCAGCCGGCCAGTTCGCGATCAGCAGCAGAATAAACGATAACGCTCCGTGGCTCCACGAATAACCAGCAAAACGACGCCACAAAAAACATGGCTGCGTAGAAATACAGGCTCACACCCCAGTTCGGGTGACCCGCGGGCCCAGCCAGCGTTGCCAACCACGCGACCACGGGGACGGCGATCACCTGGCTGAGATTGCCGACGGTATTCATGAAGCCCGCTACCGTACCGGAGTAGCGGTGACCGATGTCGATTGTCGTGGACCAACTTGCGGCCATCCCGAAGTCTTTCACGAAGGATGAGAGGCACAGGAACGCAAAAGCCACGCCAATGTGCGCGTGACTGAACGGGATGGCCACAAGCATGAATACCCCACCCAGCCCGTAAGCAATGACTCCCTGTAAAGTGCGGCCCCATCGTCGTCCCCAGAGGCGCACTTGGCGGTCGGTGAGGAAGCCCCCCAGCAGACATGCGATGCCGCCAAAGAAGAGTGGGCCGCCTGAGGCAAGCACGAGTTTGACACCGGAAAGATGGAGATCTCTTCGTAAGAACGGCGTAATCCAGGAAATAAAAAACGACCAGCCGGCGTTGCTGCAGAAATACATCAGGCTCAACGACCAAAGAGTCGGACTGCGCAGCATGGTCGACCAGGAAAGCGGCAAGCGTTTCGCAGTGACTGCGCGGCCCCCGGCGATCAAAGCCCGCTCCGCTTCGTTGACGCGCGAGTCCTGTTGCGGGCTGTCGCGATAGTGCGTAGCGAATCCCCACAGCCATACCACGCCGAGGACGCTAAGCGAAATGAATCCTCCGCGCCAGCCGAAAGGAAGAGCGAACAGCATCATCAGCAACGGCGCCAACGCTCCGCCCCAGCGCGCGAACATCCAGACCAGTCCCTGGGTTAAGCCACGCTCGGAAAACGGGAACCATTCGCGCGAGACCCGACCGATGTTGGGAAATGCGCCGGCTTCACCCGCTCCAAAGAAACCGCGCAACACAATCAAAGAGAGAAGGCTCCAAGCCGCACCGGTGAGGGCGGTAAATGCGATCCAAAACAAGACGATGCGGACGAGAATTTTTCGCGGTCCCAGTTTGTCGCCCAGCCAGCCGCTGGGTACTTCAAACAGAGCATAAGCCAGCGAAAACGCGGAAAACGCGTAGGCAAGGCGCGTGGGCGTCAGACGCAAATCGAATTCGATGCGGTCCTGGACCTGGATAATCGCGACACGCCCAACGTAAGTGAGCGCCGAAAGGCTGCACATCCAGGCCAGAACCTTGAAGCGAACGCGGGTCGCGTTCGAGCGGCGGCTCGATGGTTGCGGCGGGTTGCGGGCTGCTTCGGTCATGTCGCGAGCGTCGAGAACATGCGGATTCCGCATGCTTACGACAGAACCGGACTCCATTTTTCGAGCATGCGCTTTACTTCCGCCGCTTCCTCTGGCCTCAGCTGTGGGAGGGGAGGACGAACAGGCCCTGCAGCCATGCCGAGCTGGTTCATCATCTCCTTCATGACCGACACCTCATATCCCTTGCGGCGGGCGCGCAGAGAGTACAGCGGGATCACATAATCGCGCATGAGCAGACTGAGTCTGGCAGCATCTCCCGCGCTCGCCGTCTCGTGAAGCTGGATCGAAAGCTTGGGAACGACCGTCGCTATGCTGGAAGTATAGGTTCGAATGCCGATGCTGTAATAGCCGGGGACGCAATCGTCGCCGATGCCGCCGATCCAATGCAGACGATCGCCTACGCGATGAATGATCTGCTGGAAGCGGCGGATGTCGCCCTGCCCATCTTTCCATCCTGCCAGCGTGGGAATTCTCGCCGCGAGCTCTTCCACCCAGCTGGGGCCGGGGTTCACCCAATCGCGGCTATAGACAAATAACGGCAGCGGAGTTGCCGAACCCATAGCAGCGTAGTAATCGGCTAGGCCTTCATCGTCAGAATTTGGGTAGTAAGGCGGCAGCGCGAGAATTGCATCCGCGCCGATGTTCGCCGACTGGCGAGCAAGGTCCATCGCGATGGAGCGGTTGAAACCGGTTCCACTGATTACGGGGACCTGGCCGTCGGCTTCCGCCACGATGGCCTGCACAACTTCCGAGTGCTCCAAAGGCGTAAGGGAATACATCTCTCCCGTGCCGCCTGCCGCGACAATGGCAGCGATCGGGTGCTGCAGGAGGGCGCGAAGATTCTTTCGCAGTCCGGCGATATCGAGCGACAAATCCGCGTGAAAGGGAGTGACGGGGAACGCGATTACACCGCGAAGTTTGGCGCGGAGCTCCTCTGCTGTCATCATTTGGCGGGCATGCAAGGCGGCGGTATTGTGACCACACTACGCTGGAAATTCTTCAACTCACAGGATGGCTCTTAGCGAAACAAGTAAGCTAACACCGATTTCGACCTTGACTCATGGTGGCGCGTGCGTCAAACCATAAATTCTAAAGAAACATTTCAGCTCCACTAAAGACCCGGGTTTGGAGCAAATGCGCTAGCGCAATGCGTGATATATTCCCGGATTCGATTGCTCGATCCCATTGCCGGGCACGAACCCACATGACCATTCACGTCGGACTGATCGGCGGCGGAAACATCAGCGAAACCCATGCGCGAGCGGCGAGGGCGATTCCCGGCATCAAGATCGCCGCAGTGTACGGCGCCAATCCCGACAAAGTGAAGCGCCTCGCGCGCGACTTCGGAGGCAAGCCATACGAGGATTTCGAAGCCTTCCTCAATCACCGGCCCATGGATTTGGTTGCCATTGGGAGTCCATCGGGTCTGCACGCCTTCCATGGCATCGCGGCAGCGCGTCGCGGCCTGCATGTGCTGACGGAAAAACCGATCGATATTTCAACCGAGCGCGCGGACGAACTTATCGACGCGGCGGAGAAATCCGGCGTGAAACTGGGAGTCATGTTTCAGGATCGATTCAAGCCCGATATTCGCCGCCTCAAACAGTGGATCGATAATGGCGTAATCGGCAAACCTCTGCTGCTCGATGGCCGCGTCAAATGGTACCGCCGCCCCGAATACTATAACGCCTCGAAGTGGCGGGGCACGCTGGCGCTCGACGGCGGCGGGGCCCTCATCAACCAGGCGGTGCATACCGTGGACCTTATGCTCTGGCTTTTCGGAGACGTGGTGCGGGTGCAGGCTCGTACGGCTACGGCGATGCACGCGATTGAAGGCGAGGACACGGCAATCGTTTTGCTGGAGTTCGCTTCTGGTGCGCTGGGAACTTTGCTGGCCACGACGTCTGCCTTCCCAGGTTATCCACGGCGAGTGGAAGCTACGGGAACGGAAGGTACTCTAATCCTGGAGCATGATCGAATCGTTGGGGTGAATGTGCGGACCCCGCCGGCCGGCGTGAGCCCGAGCCCGGCATCGCAAGACAATGAGAACGTCGCCTCGCCAGTCGTGAGCGACTTCACCGGGCACCGGGCCATCTTCGAGGATTTTATTCGGGCGATTCAAGAAAACGGCACCCCCGAATGCGACGGGCACGAAGGCCGAAGAAGCATTGCGCTTGTGGAAGAAATCTATCGCGCCGCGCAGAGGGCGAGGAAATAATGCCGCAAAAGCTGTGCCGTGCTGCATTGTTTTCATTTGCCATCAAGTCATCCATTCGATGGAACGTCGATATACGAGCGATCCAGGTCGCGGATCGAAGCACAGCCCAGCAGCTTCAGCGTGCGGTCAAGATCGGTGCGCAGGATCTCAAGAGCGCGGGTAACGCCGGCTTCTCCGGCGGCGGCCAGACCATAGGCATAAGCTCGTCCGCAGAGAACGGCGCTCGCCCCCAGGCACAGTGCTTTGACGACGTCGGTTCCGCGGCGAATACCGCTGTCCAGCAGAATCTCTGCTCGCCCGTTCACCGCCGCGACAATCTCGGGCAGCACCCGCATAGTCGCGGGAACACCATCGAGCTGGCGGCCGCCGTGATTCGAAACTACGATCGCCACAGCGCCATGATCGAGCGAGCGCTCGGCATCTTCAGCGGAGAGCACTCCTTTGATGACGATGGGGCCTCTCCAAAGATTGCGAATCCAGGTCATGTCTTCCCAGGAAAAGGCGCTACGCGTCAGTGCGGTATGCGCATCGCCTACTTGCAAGGGTCCTTTGCCCGGCACCACGATGTTGGGCATGGTGGGCAGTCCACCGTGGAGCAGAAAGCGCGCCAACCACCGGGGGCGCGCGAACATCTGGGGCATGAATGGAAGTTGCGACCAGACGCTGCCACGCAGCAGCTGATTCATGCCGTCTCGTACTTCGCGCTCGCGCAGACCGATCACAGGCGTGTCAATGGTGATCACGAGCACCTTATAGCCGGCGTTTTGCGCGCGATGCATAGCCTGCTCCGCCGCCGCGCGGCCACCCGTCAAGTACAGTTGAAACCACACTGACCCGGAAGAAGCAGCTTTCACATCCTCCAGCCTGTGACCAGAGACCGTGGAAAGGATGTAGGCCGTGCCCGCCTTGCCAGCAGCCCTTGCGGCAGCTACCTCACCGTCCGGATGCATAATGCGGCAGTAGCCTACCGGAGCGAGCAACACGGGCATCGACAAGTCGATGCCGAGACAGCGAGCGCGCAAATCGGCGTTTGGAACCGCTACCGCGTGGCGGGCCCGGAAGGTGATGGCCTCGAAAGCTCGCCGATTTTCTCGCAGGGTGAGCTCGCTCTCGGCACCGCCGTCGATGTAGTTGAACACTATCTTCGGAACGCGGTGCCGGGCGAGCGACCGCAGATCGTCGATGCTCACCACGTGCGGCGAGGCTAGTGCGCGTGAACTCGCAGTCATCTCGCCAAGCTCCTCTGCGATTTCTTGTTATCGAGACATCCATCCGCCGTCCACCACGAGCACGTGGCCGTGGATGTAGTCGCTCGCGGAGGAACACAGAAACACTGCAGCTCCGGCGACATCCTCTGGTCGGCCCCAGCGCGCCGCTGGAATTCGCTCCATGATCTGACGGCTGCGTTGTAGATCATTGCGCAGGGCCTCGGTATTGTCGGTTGCCATGTAGCCGGGTGCGATTGCATTGACGTTGATTCCTTTGGCGGCCCACTCGTTGGCCAGCGCTTTTGTGAGTTGCGCCACTCCGCCCTTGGCGGCGGCATATGCGGGAACGAGAATGCCGCCTTGAAACGAAAGCAAGGAGGCAGTGTTAATAATCTTGCCTCCAGCGCCACGCAGCAACATATTCTGCCCGGCGAGCTGCGACAAGCGGAATACGGAAGTCAGATTCGTGGCGATCAACTCATCCCAGAAAGCTTGCGAGTACTCGGCGGCGGGGGCGCGGCGAATGGTTCCGGCGTTGTTCACCAGAATGTCGATCGAGCCAAATTCATCAACGGCCCTGGCCACCAAGGCTGAGGAGATACTCGCATCAGCTACGTCCCCACCGAGAAAAAAACTTTTCCTTCCCAGCTTGCGAATCGGTTCGCAGACCTCCTCGCCAGCCGGAGAGCGCCCATGCAGACCAACATTTGCGCCCGCCTCTGCCAATGCGAGTGCGATCGCGGCACCGAGTCCCCGGCTGGAGCCGGTTACAAGCGCGTTCTTGTTGTCAAGACGAAAGGCATCAAGGATCATAAGGGTCACTTGACGTTGGCAGGTTCGAGGTGCGGCGCAAGAGTTTGTATGATTGCTAACGCCACGAGATAGGCCGAGCCCGCGATCAAAAACGGAATCATGTAGCTGCCAGTCCACTGCAAAACATAGCCCACGATTTTCGCCATCAGCATTCCGCCGATTGCGCCGGCCATTCCCCCGATCCCAACCACCGATCCCACCGCCTGCACCGGAAAAATATCCGAGGTCAAGCTGAACAAGTTAGCGGAAAAACCCTGATGCGCGGCCGCCGCCAGGCCGATGAGCAGCACAGCGCCCCACAAACTTTGCATCCGGTAGGCAAAGACGATGGGAACCACGCTCAAGGCGCATACCAGCAACGCGACCTTGCGCGACTGGTTGACGCTCTTCCCGCGGTGGATCATCGCAGAAGACAGCCAGCCCCCAGCGACGCTGCCGATATCGGCAAGAACATAAATTACCAGGATCGGCAAGCCAATCTGCATCAGCTTGAGGCCGTGGTTGCGCTGGAGAAAATCCGGAATCCAGAATAGCAGGAACCACCAGATCGGATCGGTGGTGAATTTTCCGGCGACGAAGGCCCAGGTTTGGCGGTATGCGATGAGTTTCGACCACTTGATCCTCGGCGGAGATTTCGGACGATCGCGAACTATATATTCGCGTTCCGCCGGCAACAGTCGAGGGTGTTCTTCCGGCTTGCGGTAAAGCCAGAGCCAGAACACCAACCACAGAAACCCGAGAGAGCCAGTCGCCACAAATGCCATGCGCCAACCGTAGTGGATCGTAATCCAGGGCACCACGAGCGGAGTGAGGATTGCGCCCACATTCGTTCCTGCATTGAAAATTCCCGTGGCTAGCGCGCGCTCTTTCTGAGGAAACCACTCCGCCACAGTTTTTATGCTGGCAGGGAAGACCCCCGACTCACCGAAACCTAAAGCCGACCGGGCAACGACGAAGCTGACGAACGAACCTCCGGCGGCGTGGGCGATCGATGCCAGGCTCCAGAAAATCATCGACAGCGCATAGCCCAAACGCGTGCCCAGGCGGTCGACTAGTCGGCCCACAAACACCATGCCCACGGCGTAAGCCCCCTGGAAAGCGAAGACGAGGTTGCTGTAGTCGATTTCGTTCCAGCCAAGATCGTGCTGAAGGGTTGTTTTCAGCACACCCAGGACCTGGCGGTCCATGTAGTTCTTGGTAACGCCGAACAATAAAAGAGTGCAGATCACCCAGCGGAAATGACCGATTCGCGCCGAGACGGCAGGGGGCTGATCGGAAGGAAACTGCGAAACGGGCGCCTCGGTGCCGGACTTCGCTGCAGGCTGCATAGGGTCTCTATTTTTTGCGCCCAGCTTCCAGTCCGGAGCCTCCTTGATCGAATCCGCGTTGTACGTTCACCACTCCGAACTGGCGGTCTTCGACTTCGCGGTGCGCTGCCATCGCCCAAAGAAAAGAGATGCGATGGCCTGGAACCGAAACGTTCGGATGGAATCCGCTGGGCATCAGAACCGCGTCGCCATCGCGCACCACGGTCACGAGTTCCGGATACTCAGTCTCGTTGTACACCATTTGGATGCCGAATGCAGGATCGGGCATGTTGAAGAATACGTAAATCTCCTCCAGCATTTTGGCATGTTCGTGAGGCGGCCAGCTGGTCCAATTGCCGGGTTCGGAGTCGGTGAAGCCCGCGACCAACCTGCCTGCTTCAACGTTCTTGGCCAATAGCATGTTGAGATGGCGCTTGGAGCCCGGCCCTCCAGTGGAAAAGTTCAGCCTAGGATCTTTCTTAACGTCAGAATACCGCACGAGTTGCACGGGATATTTCTTCGATACCGGCGCAGAAAATTCGGCAAAATCCACTTCAGAATCCGTTGCAACTTCCACCGTCGAATCGCGGGGGATGTAGATGGAGTCAAAGCGGTCGAGCGACCAAGCATGGCCGTCGATGTTGACGGTTGCTTTTCCGGACAAGCAGATCAGTCCAGTCTCACGATCGCCGGTGGAGAAGTTTTCGCTTCGCCTGGAGTTATTTAAAATGATGCGTCCGTAACAGAGATGACGCATGGTGCTGTTGTCGGGACTGACTGAGATCTGACGGCCGGTGTGCGCATTGGTGCCGCGGAAGATCATTTTCTCCGCGGCTGCTTTTTCTTCTGGACTCATCGAACCTCTCCCGGTGAGACTCGAGGACAACTTTGTAAAACAAAACCTGAACTTGCCATTCTTCCGCCTCGACGGTTGAGTAAATCCGGCAAAGAACGTGTAGGATAAAAACCGCTCACCACACAGTCAAACCATAAAAACTGAAGACTATTTTCAGCCTGGCTCAATGAAATGCGGGCGATTTTTCGACAACTGAAGTCTCAGTCTTTCAGCATCATGCTTAGGGAATTGGCAATCGAATCGGTCAACTTGCGGGGATAGTCAGTTCGCACCATCACCAGGCCCAGACGCCTGCTGATGCGGTGCCCTTCCAGGCGAAACGTCTGGAAGAACGCCCCGGATTTTTTTCGCAGGGCGTGTTCGGGGAGCACCGAATAGCCGAAGCCGGACTCGACCAGGCGCTTGATGGCCTCGGTATCGTCGGCTTCCATGACGACTCGAGGGGTCACTCCCACTTCCTTGAAGCTGCGGTCGATGATCTGTCGAAGATTGCTGCGCTTGGGATAAAGAAGAAAGGGGACCTCGGCAAGGTCAGCCGGCTTCAAGGTTCCGATGTGGCCGCCACGTGCCGGTTTATTCGTATGCCGCAGTACCAACAACTCCTCTTCAAACAAGGGCAGGATTCGAAGACCCTCCTCGGGGACGGGTAGTGTGACAAGACCCAAATCAAACTGGCGGCTGCGCAGCCCCTGCAGGGTTTCCTCCGTGGGATTCACGGTTACGCGAATCTCAGCCTTGGGGTATAGCTTTCGCAGTTGGCGAAGCGGTTTTCCCAGTTGATAGATTAGAGTGGTTACTCCCGTAGAGAAGTGGAACGGAAGCGTGTCGGTGGTTTCGTCGGTTTCAAACTCCTGCTTGATCTGGCTGGTCAGTCTGACCAGCGCTTTGGCGTGTTCGGCCAAGCGTAATGCCGCAGGGGTGGGCGCGAGTCTCTTGCCGTCGCGGACAAAAAGTTGAGTATGCAACTCGTCTGCAAGGTTGTGGAGTTGCAAGCTGACGGCCCCTGGCGACAAGCACACTTTTTCAGCGGCGCGAGTCATGCTCGGCGATTCCATGACTGCAAGGAAGAGTTTAAGTTGGTGAATATCCATTGTGAGGCTCCCGTTCGCTCCATGCCGGCGGCATATTCCGGGGCGGCCACCGGTCTATCCCGAGGGAGCAATACCCAATCGGTTGCGCAGCTCAACCGCGATCGTTTTGACGTCCCTGAATTGTGCCTTTAGTATTTTCGCTTTGACACTTCTGGAGTCCGCCCCTATCGTCACGTTACCAGTTACGCCCACTTTGTCAAAGTGGCCTGAAGCGTGTCCGTTGATTGGCGTTCGTCATTATCTCTCAGGGAGCTGCATACGGAAAGCTCCCGGCGGGTGCGGGAAGTATGAACATATTTCTGATTTTCACCGCGGCTCTTCACGGACCGCGCTCGCTGTTCCCCATTCAAAAACCTGGGTGGAGATTCGTTTGGACGTCGACTCTGCTTGTACCCCTCTTGGCGGCCACTGCACAAGAGACGGCGCCTGTGGGATTCGAGCTGTGGACTACGAACACATTGAGTCCGTACGTCGCCGACCTGGTTGCAGAGGCTCCCAGCGACCCACATCGGTTCGCGGTGCGGCAGCTGGCGGACTATCCCAATGACGGATTCCTGCTCGTGCACCGCGCGGCCGATGGCCCGGTGGAATGGCACGAAACTCAAGCGGATGTGTTTTTCGTGCAGTCCGGCTCGGCGACCTTGCTCTTAGGCGGCAAGCTGATCAATGGTGAAACCGTCGCGCCCCACGAAAAACGAAACGGATCGATCGTAGGCGGCGTACGCCGGAAGATTTCGACAGGAGACGTGGTGCGAATTCCACCACGGGTGCCGCACCAGGTCTTGCTCGATGGGTCGTCGGCTTTTGATTACTTCGTGATCAAGATCGAGGGCTACTAAGAGTCATTGGCGAATCCACGGTTTTGATTTCCGCTCCCAGCCGGAGCGCACAATCTTTTAATATTTCCTTTTCCCACGACGGACGCCTTGGGCTCCCGGGATGCGCAAGGTCAGCCGGAACTCTGCCCGTTAGATGAAGAAAAACAGCCGCCGAATGCTTGTAGGCCGTCACGGGTTCCCGGAAGGCCACGTTTCCCAGGTATTGCAGCGCATCCGACAGCGCGTAGTAGCGAGAGTCTCCTGTTTGCCAAAGCTGGTCGCGTTCGGCGAACTTCTCGGGAGCAAAGGTGGCGAGACCCAATAGATAGTCCGATCCATATTCGATCGTGTCGATTCCCAAATCATTCCCCGTGTAGATGCGGAACTCCGGACGCAGCGCGTCGCGAAGGCGGAGCCGGTCTAACTCCAGCAACCGATCGAGCGAAGAGTGCTTCAGCCCCTTGATCTCGGGAATTTCCAGAATGCGCCGGAAGGTCTCGGTATCGAAGATCTCGCCGTTCGCGGCAAACCTGGGGCTCAGTTCAAAGGCCAGAACATGCGCGTAGCCTTGGCACGCAGCCTTGTAGATGTTAGCTTTTTCGGCTGGCGATCGTCCATGCAGCCGCCGGCTTTGAAAAAGAATTGGGATTCCGCCGGCCGAAACGATGTGATCGATCTGCCGCCGGTAGAGAGTGACCGCACCTCCCGACTGATCTTCAATGTAGGCTCCTGCAACGAACGGAACATTTGCACCGAGGCACTCGCGTGTCCAGCGCAACACCTGCTGCCTTTCTGAACTGGTTAGCAGATTCACGTAGCCAGTATCCATATTTACCGCATTCATCAACCCGGCCCGGTGGGTCGCGAGCAAATGTTGTTGGAAGGCCTGGACCGCGATTTTTCCTCCCGCGTCATACGGTAACAAGGCCGCGGCAATTCCCTGCACGGTCCGGCGAGGCTTCTTCTCTGCGATCAGGGCGTCGATGTTGGGCGTCTGCATTGAATTGCAAGGTTGATGGAGAATGGACAATTTTTAGTTCAGTTCCTGGTTCACACCTTCTGAGGTTTTCCCGGTTCAATGCCTCTTGCAATGTCAAGCCGCTCCGCCAGCGCGGAATCCCTGTAATAGTCGTCCAGTGGATAGCAACCTGAAGGCAGCCCGTTCCGGGGAGCCGTTGTGCAATCGCTGAAGGTACGGCAGATCCGCTTCCGTTGCAGGGGATGCCCTTCCGAAGCATCCCAGAGAATTTCAGGATACGACAGCACCATTCGCCCCAGCCCGACCAGATCCGTCCAGCCTCCGCGAACAGCGGCTTGCGCTACTTGAGGCAGGAATTCCTGCAGGTAGCTGTAGGCCGACCCCACATAGACTAAAGCGGGGAATTGAGCCTTCACTCGGCGCGTCGCCTCCATCTGCCGCGCCACCCCGACGAGTGGATCTTCCGGCGGCTGATATCCATCGGATGGGGGATACAACGCAGGACGCTGTATGTGCGGATTGTAGTAAGGACTGCCGGCTGTCAGATTCACCAGCCGGATTCCAAGTTCCTCCAGCAGAGAGACGAAGCGGAGGGTCTCGCCGAGATCTATTTCTGTAGGCTTATCGGCATTCACCCCGAACCCCCAGCGATACGGAACCAAGCCGTCGCCGGTCTCGGGAATTCCGCGGCCCGGTTTTCCGTCGAGCAGATGATCTGGATCGGCGCGGAAGGGCACGGTGTCGAACGCGGAGAGGCGTACAGCGATTTCCAGCGTGGGTGCGACAGAGCGTATCCCCTGTACGACTTCGCGCAAAAATCGCGTACGGTTTTCGAGACTGCCTCCGTAGGGTCCGGGACGCGTACGTGCGCTTAAAAACTCGTGCGCCAGATAACCGTGGCAGTGTTTGATATCGACGAAGTCGAAACCGAGTTTAGAAGCGTCTGTCGCCGCGCGATGAAAATCCTCGATGATCCGCCGGATTTCCGAATCCGTCAGGACCGGATAATCATGGGAGAGGCCGAGCCGCTGATCGAGAATGGGATGGTGATATAGAAGGCGCGGCTCATTGCGATGGTGAAAACTCGGGCGACAGTAGCGGCCGGAGTGGGTAAGCTGCAGGCCGATGACCGGATCTCCGTTGTGTCCGACGACGCGCCTGTATTCATCGATCAGGGTCTTTCGCAACTGCGCCAGGCCCTGTTGTGTGTGCTCTGCAATCACGAGCTGATTTGGATTGGCCCGTCCGGAGTGAGAGACGGCGACGGCTTCGCCGCCCCAGATTAAGCCGGCTCCACTGCAACCAAAACGCTGCCATCGCCGGATCGTGTACTCGGTGGGATTGCCATCGGCGGTTCCATCCCAGCCCTCCATGGGTTGCACGGCAATGCGGTTGGGGATAGTCAAGCGGCCGCAGGCCACTGGCTGACGCAGCGGCGAATTGAGCCCGACTGTGATTTCGCGGTCGCAAGGTATGGCTATACCAAGCGCCCGCACATGTTCCTGAAATCGACCCACGCCTTTAAGGCTGGCAACGCGCACGATATGGGGAAGTTCAGGGTGCGCAGTCATGCAACCTTCCCCGTTTTCGGCAGTGCAATCACGGCCACAGCACCCAGCACCGCCATGCTGACCAGAGCGAGACAGCCGCTCTGATAGCTTCCGCTTGTATCCCGCAGGTGACCGATCCACTAGGGCGACAGGGCTTCGGCCACACCTCCCGCGGTCAGAATCACACCCATGAGCCGGCCTAGAATTTCAACGCCGAAAATCTCCGCTGTCATGAGCGGAATGATCATGTAGTCGCCGCCCAGGGCGATGCCGAATATCGCCGCCGCGATCCCAGTGATTGCCGGACTTCGTCCCAGGAAGAGGAACGGAATTGCGACCACTACCAGAAGATAAATCGCCAGCATGACATACCGCTTGGAGAAACGATCGGCCATCCATCCCATCAGCAGTCGGCCTAGGATGCTGAATCCCAAAACCAGCGACAGAACCCGTGCCGCGGCGCTTTGCGTGTAGTGGCGATCGAGGCTGAGAAACAGCTTCAGATTCTGTTGCGTGCCGCTCACGGCAGCAATGGAACACATGCTCCCCAGAATAATGAGGGCCAGCGACAGGGTCTTGAAGGCTCTCTTCACATCCGCCGACGTATCCCGCCTGCGGTGGAGCGCCCGGCGGGGAACTTCTTTCAGCAGCGCGGCAAAAGGGAGGGCAAGCACAACGATTAGAACTCCGAGTACGCGCAAAGCGGTCTGCCAGCCGAAGCGAGTTACCAGCAAGTGTGAAATCCAGGGAACCGAGGCGCCTCCGAATCCGATCCCCAAATAGGCCAGGCCCATCGCCTTTCCCCGCGACTTAACGAACCAATGCGACACCAGGACCTGGGCGGGCAGCGGACCTCCGCACACGTAACCGAGGGCATTGAGCATGTAGAAGAAGTAAAACCACGGTAGCGTCGAAATACTTCCCAATCCGATTACGGCCGCGCCGGCCATCAGAATGCCTGCGATCAAAAGGCGTCGCGGGCCAAAGCGATCCACCATCCAGCCCGCAATAAAACCAAAGACAGGACCGATCACTAATTTGCTGAGCGCGTTTCCCGAGGTCACCTGGGCGCGCGTCCAGCCCAATTGCCGGACCATGAAATCGTAATAGAACGGCAGCCCCCAGAGGGCCAGCCCCACCACGCAAAACAGAGCAGAAAAGGAGGCTGCCAGCGCCTGCCTTGCCCCGCGCCGGTCCGATGGATCGTCTCCAGGCAGCGTCTCACTACCGATTTCCACTCGCGCGGATGAGGTGAGATTACCTTCGACTGTTGGCAGTTTCATGAGCTGAGCCCAGGGATCGTCGTGCGGAGGCCTCTAGCAGCGCGCACTGATCGCTCAGGTCTGCGTATCCGCGCCCGGACCGATGGCAACCACATAGTAATTTGCTGTAGTAGTGCCAACGTTGCGAATTCCGTGTTCCTCGTTTGAGCGCACAAAACCCAGCCCGCCCGGACCAAGAATATGGGTTGCGCCATTGATGGTCAGTTGCACTGTGCCTTCGCGAACCAGCCACATCTCGGAATGAACGTGATGATGAGGAGCGTGCGGGAAACCGTTCGGAGGCAGCGTTGACTCGTGCACCTCGACGGATTCGCCGCTTGCCAGCTTCCCCTTCATGATGCTGCGAATTTCCGCGTGATCGCGCACTTCCACCGGCAGCTTGTCGAACTCGAACGTGGCCGACGGAAGCGGATCGCCCTGGGCGGCAAATGCCGGAAATTCCGTTGCCATGGGCAGTAGCGCAGGCAAGAGACAACAGATTTCCCTTCTGGTGATTGGCATAGAACTACCTCATGGTGAGAATAGGACCGGCCTTCGCGACTGCGTGCAATGCGCTTTGACCGCGTTGAAAGCGACCCGGTACGTTTTTACGTTTGTGCCCGCAAAGTGTCAAATCAAGAGTGGTAAACGATCACTTCAGTAAGACTTAATGCCTGGTGTGAGGCGATCTGGATAAATGCCGGCTCGCTGCTGGATGCCGCTTCTTGCGTACGAACACCGCCGGTCCAATGCGCGGTTACCACGGTGTGGCACCCCCCACTAGAGTGCTATTCCCCGGCTTCCCCAGTCACGATAAGCTCCTTCGTAGAGCAGGCTTCGGGGGAGGGCTGCTCGACTGACGTCCCGTGACTCTTTGAGTCTGGGGCGTTTTGTTTTGCGTCAAGAATTCGTACCTACCGCTCATTCCTACCGCGTGACTGGCGTCCCGATCTCCCAAATTAACTGGGAGAGGTTATTCCGGGCCGCTCCGTTTTTCCCCAAAAATTAAAACGCCTCTCAAGAGGTGCTTCTCCTGAGAGGCTGCTTAAATTCTTGGCCCTTGCGAAGTATCGTCTCGCAGACGGTTAGTGTTTCTTCTTTTTGGCTTTCTTCTTCGTTGCCATGAAGTTCCTCCGTAAACGATTTTCCCTTGAAACTGGGACCTGATTGCTAAAAGCCGCCCAATTGGTGGTATGGGTAGCGTCCTTAACACAAGATATTGCGGCAGTGTGAACGCAGTGTCAACACAATTTTTGCGTTTGCTCAATAATTTCTGGTGGCGGGCGCCACCAGACCTTCCGTCCAACGACTAGTTCCCGGTCAGAGCTTCCGGTAAACTGCGCGTCATGGGGCGCGGTCCGGTTGAACTGGAAATTTTCAAGAACCTTTATCACTCGGTAGCTGAGGAAATGGGAGCAGCGCTGCGCCGCACCGCGTTTTCCCCCAACATCAAAGAGCGCCGCGATTATTCGTGCGCCGTGTTTGATGACGCGGGTGAAGTCATCGCCATGGGCGATCACATGCCGGTCCATCTGGGCTCGATGCCCATGTCGGTGCGAGCCGCGATTTCCGCGCATGCAATGGCGCTGGGGGATGTAGTGATGCTGAATGATCCCTTCCTCGGGGGGACGCACTTGCCGGACATTACCCTCGTCGCACCGGTGTATGTGGCGCGCAGGCGGCCCTTCGGCAAGGCCGTGGTGAACTCTCGCCCGCCAAAAGCAGGGACTAGCCCTGACTTTTATGTAGCTTCGCGGGCGCATCATGCGGATGTAGGCGGTGCCTACGCTGGATCCATGGGCCTGTGCCGCGAGATTTATCAGGAGGGACTTCGCATTCCTCCAGTGAAAATTATGAGGGGCGGGGCGATCGAACGCGATGTGTTGTCGATGTTGCTGAACAATGTGCGCACGCCCGAGGAACGCGAAGGCGACTTGTTGGCCCAGATTGCGGCATGTCATACGGGGGTGGCGCGGCTGCGGGAGATATGCGCGCGTTACGGAATCGAACACGCCCATCGAGCCGCCCGGCAGTTGCTGGGGTATTCCGGGGAATTGATGCGCGCGTTTCTGGCGCGCGTCCCTGCGGGCAGCTATCATGCGGAGGATTTTCTGGACAACGATGGCATCGCTGACAAGCCCATCAGGATCGCGGTGACCCTGGGCTTTGCCGGGAAAAATCTCCAGTCGAGACGAAAACGCACTGACTCTCAGCCGCTGGTGACGGTCGATTTTGCCGGGAGCGATCCGCAGGTGGAGGGTAGCTTGAACGCGGTGGAAGCGATTACGCTCTCTGCGTGCTTCTATGTTTTCCGGTGTCTGCTGACCGATGATGCTCCGGCGACCGCGGGGCTGATGAGACCGATCCAGGTGATCGCTCCCGAAGGAACGATTGTGAATGCGCGGCCGCCGGCGGCAGTTGCAGGCGGTAACGTCGAGACTTCGCAGCGCATCGTCGATGTTTTGCTGCTTGCGCTCGCGCGAGCCATTCCTGATCGCATCCCGGCAGCGGCTTCGGGAACCATGAACAATCTAACCATCGGCGGCATCGATCCCCGGACGGGGAAGCCCTTCGCTTACTACGAAACCATCGCTGGGGGCATGGGCGCTCGTCCGACGAAACCCGGCGTCTCTGGCGTGCACACGCACATGACGAATTCTCTGAACACTCCCGCCGAAGCGTTGGAGTACGCCTATCCCTTGCGGGTTCGGCGCTATTTGCTTCGGGCGGGTAGCGGCGGAGACGGCGAGCATTGCGGCGGAGACGGAATTATCCGAGAGATCGAGGTACTCACTGACTGTGAAGTGACGCTGCTCTCGGAGCGACGCACGCGTGGGCCGTGGGGGTTGGCTGGAGGTGAGGCCGGCTCGCCGGGAAAAGCCAGCGTTATTCGGACCGGCGGATCGATCGAAGAGATGCCGGGAAAGTTCAGCACGCGGCTCCGCAAAGGCGAGCGAATTAGAATTGAATCACCGGGTGGTGGAGGATGGGGTAAAGCCCGTGAGGTGCCTTTGTTAAGGGGAACGAAAGATGGCGAGTGATCTCGCAGCACACTATCTTGACGAAGCCCGCCGCCAGATGCGGGGACATAAGCGTATGGCCGAGGCCGCGATGGCGCAACTGCGGGACGAAGACTTCTTCACTACGATCGATCCCGAGGCGAACTCGATCGCAATTCTCGTGAAGCACCTCGCGGGCAACATGCGCTCGCGCTTTACCAACCTTCTCACCACCGACGGCGAAAAGCCGGACCGCTTCCGAGATCGCGAATTCGAACTGACCGCGGCGACCACTCGCGCGGAGGTGATGAAGTCGTGGGAAGAAGGATGGAGTTGCGTTTTTGCCGCGATGGATTCACTTAAGCCGGAGGACGTTATGCGCACCGTGACCATCCGCGGCGAGCCTCACACGGTGCTGCAGGCGATCAACCGGCAGATCGCGCACTATGCGCAGCACATCGGGCAGATGATTCTCCTGGCCAAGCATCTGCGGTCGAGTGAGTGGAAGACGCTCAGTATTCCGCGTGGCAAGTCGGAGGAGTTTAAGAAGGTCGCGCCGAAGACTTACAAGCCGGCGAGTTAGGAAAGGGGCCCCTCCTCCGGTGCTAAAATCGACTGTTTTGTGTCTGAGTCCGAACTCATTAAGGTAGTTTTCATGCCATCCACAATGCTGGCGGTGGTAAAGCCGAATGCGGCGCCGGGCGCTGAGATTCGTGAAGTAAAGATCCCGCGCTTCGGGCGCAATGAAGTGCTGGTCAAAGTGAAGGTGGCTTCGATCTGCGGCACCGACCTGCACATCTATAACTGGGACCGTTGGGCGCAGAACCGGATTCATCCTCCGCTTATTCCGGGTCACGAATTCTGCGGCGAGGTTGCAGCGTTCGGCAATGAGGTCACCAGCATCAAGGAAGGCGACTTTGTTTCCGCCGAGATGCATGTGGCTTGCGGCAAGTGTCTGCAGTGCCGCACTGGCGAGGCGCACATCTGCCAGAACGTAAAGATCATCGGCGTGGATGCCGACGGCGCCTTCGCCGAATATGTTGTCATCCCCGAGTCGAATATCTGGAAGCTTGATCCCGCGATTCCTCTGGAGTACGCGTCCATCCTCGATCCGCTGGGCAACGCGGTTCATACCGTACTGGCGGGAGAGATCGCTGCCAAAACTGTTGCGATCACGGGATGCGGGCCGATCGGCCTGTTTGCGATTGCCGTGGCCAGGGCCGTGGGAGCGGCCAGCGTATTTGCGATTGAAGTGAACGAACACCGTCGCAAGATCGCGAGCGAGATGAAGGCGGACTACGCGATCGATCCGTCCAAGGAAGATGCGAAGGCGATCATCCTAGAAAAAACAGGTGGCCTGGGGGTTGACGTGGTGCTCGAAATGGCAGGGCACCCGGATTCGATTCGAACTGCCTTCGCCGTCGTGCGGCGGGGTGGACGAATCTCGCTGCTCGGCCTGACCTCCAAACCCATTTCGCTGAATTTTTCTGAAGACATTATTTTCAAGGGCATTACGGTGCAGGGCATCAACGGACGCCGCATGTACCAGACCTGGTACCAGATGACGGCGCTGCTCAAGGCGGGCAAGCTCGACCTCCATCCGGTGATCACGGACCGCATCGCGATGAAGGACTTCTCGCAGGCGATGAATCGACTGCAGACGGGCGAGGCCAGCAAGATCCTGGTGTATCCGAACGGAGTGCGATGATTGTGTGGCACGGGCGCCTCGCCCACGATTTTCCCGGTGAAGATGCATTCGAAGAAGGAGCGTCCACATTCGGAGGTAAAGCCATGAGCCTTGATGCATTCGTTCGCTGCACCTGCATTCGGGATGGCAAGGCGAAGCCGCATCCATTTCCCGACCGGCTTACCTTTGACGAAAGCGGGGAACCGTCGCTGACCGGTGATCCTTCCGAGGACGAGTGGGAGGCGCACGACCGCTGGCTGGGGGAATCATGCGAACACGAGGGATTTCTTGTGTCGGAAGCTCTGGGCAACATCACGCGGGTGGGCAACCTGCGAAGTTTTCTGCGGGCGCTGCAGGGAGACCCTGGCCCGAAATTTTCCATTCTCCTGAAGAAAGTTTTATATGACGGCACCCACACCGGCGACTGGATCCCCATCAACGAATCGCCAGCGCTGCTGAAAGAAGTTGAAACCGTGCTCCATTCCAGCGACATTCTGGCCGATTCCGAGAAGGAGTTTTTCAACAGCATGAAGCGCTTGTGCGAGGCCAGCATTGCGACAGGGAATCCGATCATGTTTTAGCGTGTTTCAACGTGCGGACTTCTTTCTCCGGCGCGCCGGAATTAGATTCGTGGCCGGCTTTTTGATCTCTGCGAATCTGTGAAACCCGTAGCGAGGTTTTTTCATGATCACTGCAACGCGCACCAATCCGCTCTCTTATCTCACCGGTCAGCTCGACGAGCTCAAGGCCAAGGGCACGCATTTCAAGCTGCGGGTGCTTGAAGATGAGCAGGCGCCGATCTGCACTTTCGATGGCAAGAGAGTCATCAACCTGGCCTCGAACAATTACCTGGGGTTGACCACTCATCCCAAGCTGCGAGAGGCGGCTCTTGAGGCCACCCGAAAGTACGGCGTGGGATCGGGCGCTGTGCGCACCATTGCCGGGACGATGAAGATCCACATGGAGCTTGAGGAGAAGATTGCCCGCTTCAAGAACGTGGAGGCGTGCGTGGTTTTTCAGTCGGGCTTCGCCGCAAATGCGGGAACGGTTTCTGCGGTATTGGGCAAGGACGACTTCATCATCTCCGATGCTCTGAATCACGCCTCGATCATCGACGGAGCCCGCCTCTCGAAGGCAAGAATTCTGGTCTTCCGGCATAAAGACGTGGCTCATGCGGAAGAGCAACTGGCCAGCGTAAAAGACGAACCCGGCAGGAAGTTGCTGATCAGCGACGGCGTGTTCTCGATGGATGGCGACATCGGCCCCCTGCCGGGCCTGTGCGATCTGGCGGAAAAATACGGCGCAATCATGATGGTCGACGATGCGCATGCTTCCGGCGTGCTGGGCCGCAGCGGCCGCGGGACCATCGATCACTTCAAAATGCACGGGCGTGTCGATATTCAGGTCGGAACGTTATCGAAAGCCATCGGCGCGCTGGGCGGATACGTCTGCGGCACCCGCGACCTGATTGATTTTCTCTATCATCGGGCGCGCCCGTTTTTGTTTTCGACTTCTCATCCGCCGTCGGTGGCGGCGACTTGTATTGCCGCCTTCGATGTTCTTGAAAACGAGCCGGAGCGTATTGAAAAGCTCTGGGAGAACACCCGCTTCTGGAAGAGAGAACTTGGGCTGCTCGGCTTCGATATCGGCGGCCGCGCCACGCCGGCCAGCGAGACTCCGATCACGCCGATTATTATCGGCGACGGCAAGCTTACCATGGACTTCTCTCGCGAGCTATTCAAAGAGGGCGTGCTCGGCACCGGTATAGCCTTCCCCACGGTACCCGAAGGCAAAGCCCGCATCCGCACGATTATGACCGCGACGCACACGAAGGAAGAGCTGCAGCAGGCGCTGGAAGTGTTGGGGCGCATAGGGAAGCGAATGGGAATTGTTGGACGATAGCGTCGCCGTTCTGCACGGAATTGACAGCAGACGGTTCCGCAATCCACGGTTAGTGGGTATCAAAGATTATTGGCCTCGCTACTTCCTCCGGTGATGCGGACTGCGGGTGCCCCGCCTTCCAGCGCATCGCGGCCGTGATGCGGGTGCGGCCGCTGGGGTGATCGAACAAGATGAACTCCTCGACCGGGCCGGGATCGAGTTTGCGATATTCTCCCAGCATCAAGTCGACATTCGCCTCGCCGTCCGGTTGTCCGGCTGCGTTCAGGCCATACATGTCCGCCTCGTACTCCATGGTGCGCGTGATGCTGTTCGTCACTGGCGTCATGATGAAGAAAAAAACGGAAAAGACGATCACTGCGAGTGGCAGAGCGGCAACGTCCGTGATTGCTCGAACATCCCATGTCTGTCCCCAGCGCGTGAGGGCAAAGGCGATGCCCCAGTTCAGGAAGGCGAACCCAATCACGATCACTACGCCATTCATCAACAGTCCCTTGTACTCGTGATTGAGAACGTAGTGGCCCATCTCGTGTCCCATGACAGTCTCGATCTCGGCCAGGGTGCAGCGCTTCAGCAGATTGTCATTCAGCGAAATTCGCTGCGTGTTGCCGAAGCCGCCGACATTAGCGCTGACCCGGTTCGACTGCCGGGACGCGTCGAATTCCCAAACGTCGGTGGCGGGAATTCCGTTGGCGTTTGCCATGGTGAGGATCGGATCCTTGATACGAGGATCCTCCAGTCTGGTGTACTTGTTGAATAACGGGGCGATGTAAACCGGTGCGATCAGACTCACGAATGCAAAAAATACGATCATCAGCGCGGCGCCCCATACCCACCAGTTCTTGCCCAGAAGGCGGACCAGGCCGACGAGTGGCACGATGAGGATCGCTCCCAGAACCACGACGACAGCCAGTCCGATGGCCTGCTCGCGCATCCAGGGACCGAAGGTCTGATTCAGCAGGCCATACTTGTGCTCCCGGAAGTAGCCTTCGTATACCGCCATCGGAAAGGTGAGTATTGCTGTCACAACAGAAAACTGAATCCAATAGAGCGCCGTCTGGATGGGCCGGAAGCGAGTGAGGCGCTCGGCCAGGTTACGCATGCGCATTGACCATCGGAAGTGCAGCAGCAGCCACATTACAAAGACAGTCGAGAGGAAATCCCACAGAATCAGCCAATAGCCGCCTTCGAAATAGGCGTTGGAACGGGCGCGTTCCGCGGGCGGCATTTTGGCCAGATAGAATTCGACAGCCGCGTTGATATCGAATGGATGGCTGCTGGCACCGTGACTGGGAAGCGGAACAGAAGCGGCCGAGCCGCCCGTCTGTGCGGCAACGAGGCACGACAGGATGGCCAACAACAGGAGATGCGGAAAAACAAGTCGTGCGACGCCAACCATTTTGCCCCCTACAATTCGCGAGGAGTAAACCCCTGTCGCTGTAGCGATTCCTTATTTTGTGGCGAAGCGTCTGGGAAATTCTTGGCTTCGCGTCTCAATCCTGGCCGTAAACCATCTGCCCCCCGACGATTGTAGCTACGGCCTTCCCCGTAAACTGCCAGCCATCAAACGGAGTATTGCGCGACAACGACCGCGACTTCGCAGCCTCAAACGTCCAGCGCTTCTTGGGATCGAAGATGGTTACGTCGGCGTAGTTGCCACGAGCCAGTGAGCCGCGGCTGCGCAGGTCGAAGACGCGTGCCGGACCGGAAGTAAAGAGTTCCACGACGCGCATCAGGGAAATCTTGTGCTCGCGGTGAAGCTTGGTAATGGCCAGCGCCAGCGCGGTTTCAAGGCCGGTAATGCCGAAGGCGGCGCGCTCGAACTCGACCTGCTTCTCATGCAGGGCGTGAGGGGCGTGATCAGTAGCGATGGCGTCGACAGTGCCGTCGGCGAGCGCAACCAGAATCGCTTCGCGGTCAGAGGCCGAGCGCAGCGGCGGGTTCATCTTGAAATTGGTGTTGTACTCGCCTACGTCTTCATCGAGCAGGGTGAAATGGTGCGGCGTAACTTCGCAGGTGACGCGGGCCTTGGCGCGCTTGCCCCGGCGCACCGGCTTGAGCGCGTCGGAGGTGGAAAGATGCGCCACGTGCAGTCTGGATTCGCGAATCTGCTGCGCCAGAGTGACGTCGCGATCTACGAGGTTGGCTTCGGCGGCGGCGGACATACCGCGCAGACCGAGACGAAAACTGGTGGGGCCATCATGCATGGAG
>Ga0074045_10000301_pt1 | contig 47925 bp, 41 predicted proteins | sample BogForMeECP23OM2_FD_94442 | JGI IMG/M metagenome (GOLD analysis project Ga0074045, IMG submission 94442) | Bog forest soil microbial communities from Calvert Island, British Columbia, Canada - Bog Forest MetaG ECP23OM2 | ecosystem: Environmental > Terrestrial > Soil > Wetlands ... | reverse complement strand
CCCGCGCCTGTGCAAAGATGGAGTAGAAATACTTTCCAAAGTGACAGCTACCGCGCAAACTGGCGTTGAAATGGAAGCGCTTGTCGCCGCCACTTGCGCCGCCCTTACGGTTTACGATATGTGCAAGGCCCTCGACAAATCGATGCAAATCGCCGATGTTTACCTCCTCCTTAAAACCGGAGGAAAGTCCGGCGAATTCCGTCGCGTCTCCGCCAAGAAATCGCCCGGGGCCCGCTCATGAGCGCCGCCTCCAGCAAAACCGTCAAGCTCCTTCTCGCCGACGACAACCCCCTCATCCGCGATCTGGTATCGAAGGGCCTCGAGCCTTTCTGCGAAGTCATGATCTGCTCTGATGGTGCCGACGCGCTCCTCCGCGTGATCGACGACCTCCCCGACGTCATCCTCTGCGATTTCAAGATGCCCGGCCTCGATGGCCGCCAGCTCTTCGAAAAACTCCGCGGCCGCGAAGCCACCCGTCACATTCCGTTTCTCTTCATGGCCAGCCGCGCCGACATCGAAGAACGCCTTCGCCCTCTTGTCGACGGCGTCGAGGACTTCATCGCCAAACCGTTTCTCCTCAAGGACCTTGTCCGCTCTGCAAAAAAAGTCATCGATCGTCTGCACCTCGAAAAACTCCAGAAGCGTGCTTCGCGTCCCGGTGTCATCCAGGGGCGCCTCGAAGAAATGAGCATGATCGACCTCATGCAATCTCTCGAAATGGGCCAGAAATCCTGCCGCTTGGTCGTCCAGAAGGGTGGAGAACAGGCCGAGCTCTTTTTCGCCAACGGCCAATGCCGCGACGCCAAAATTGCCGATCTCCAGGGCGACGACGCCGTTTACAAAGTCCTCCTCTGGACCGATGGCGAGTTCGAAATCGATTTCAACGCCGCCAACGCTTCCGACCGCACCACCACCACCCGCAGTACCACGGGCCTCCTAATGGAAGCCATGCGCCTGATGGACGAATCTAACCGCGACGCCGTCAGCACCAACTAACCGTCAGCTTCTTTTTCTCTAGGGGGTCGGAGCTTTAGCCCCGACACAAGATTCAGGTGCTCAACGGGCTTTAGCCCCTGAGGACTCTTCTCCGTGATGCAACTCTCCTATTTCCTCTGTACCCTTCGCACACACAGCGCATCTCCCTCGCGCTTTTCCGTTCCTGCGCATATAAAATAATCTCCAGCTATGCGTGTTTCCGTCCTCACCATCAGCGATTCCGTCACCCGCGGTGAACGCGAAGATCTCTCCGGCCCCGCGCTCGTCAAACGCGTTCGCGAACTCGGCTGGGAAGTCACTTCCGCGCTCCGCTGTTCCGATGATCCCTCCGGCCTTCGCAGCCAGCTTCGTGAACTGGCCGACTCCCGCCGCGTTGATCTCATCCTCACCACCGGTGGCACTGGCCTCGGTCCCCGCGACAACACTCCTGAAGCCACGCTTGATATCGCCGAGCGCACTGTTCCCGGCATCGCCGAAGAACTCCGCCGCAAAGGCGCGGAAAAAACTCCCGCCGCCATCCTCTCTCGCGGCGTCGCGGTCATCCGTCATCGCTCTCTCATCGTCAATCTTCCCGGCAGCCCCAAAGGCGCCGTCGAATCGCTCGACGCCGTCGCGCACCTTCTCCCCCACGCCATATCTGTCCTGAACGGCGCCCACCACGACTGATCAACTCGCGGTGATTTCTTGAGTTCTTAAAGACTGTTTTGATTGGGGCAGCGTTTTTTGGGACCGCGCTCTTTAGGCGGTCAGGGCTTCAGCCCTGACATTAAACCTGTAAAGCGAATTAGGCATCTCGGGAAGGCACGGCTTCAGCCGTGCCGAAAAGCATCCCCAGTATATGGCCTTTAGCCCATGAGAGACCTGGACCGTCAAACCACTTGCCCTGCGGGAGACTTCTCTACTGCGTCTGAAGACACGCCACTTCGTTCCCCCAGCGGCGTCATCTTGTAGTGCAGCCGCAATATCGTCAGCCCCACAAACGAAATCTTATGATCAGTCCGCAGCACTCCTTCCGGATCCACATACACCCGGAACAATTCATGCAACGTCGTGAAATTCCGCACTCGCCAATGTTTCGGCCCCGATTCCACCATCCGGTAGAACCCCGATTTCCCAAACCCCGATCCCGACGAATCCAATCCAAACGAGCCATCCGCATGCGACACCGGCCGCAAGTACACGTTCGCGCTCCCTCGGCACGGAAACGTCACCTTCACGCACGGATTCTCTTCGCGCGGAATCCGCGTCGTCGAATAAATCCCCGCGTAAATCACTCGTCCCGTCGATTTCATCCGCCGCAGCCAGCCCGTGGAAACCACCCTCCCCGTCGCGGGCTCGTAGAGTTGCACGACTTCGCTCGTCATCCCCTTCGCCAACTCCAGCGAAGAAATTGGAAAGTTCAATTGATCCATCCGCCGGCTCAGAAACTCCACCAGTAGCCAAAGGAAAAAGCGGCCCACGAAATACACTTCGCTCCACACTTCCAGGTGATATTCCGCCGCATGTTCGTAAAAATGACGGATTCGCGGATCCACGGCGCCCGGATCGAACGACGGCCCTCGCAGCGCCGCAAAATCCGGAATCAGCCCGGCCGTTGGCGGCATGCACAGCTTCAACTGCTCCGCGTCTGCTATCCTCTGGTAAATTCCCGTGCCGATCAGCCCAGCCCCACCCAGAAAGCAGTTTAGCCATGGCGCATCGCTGCGCCGAATTCTGCGCCCCGTGACCCTCACCATCCACGCAATTCCCAATTCCAGCAGCGCCGCAAACGCGCCATGTAGCGCACCGCGCCCAGCCCGTTTGCCCTCGTGCCCGGTATTCACCTGTTGTGGCGCTTCCATCATTGCTTTGCTGATTATCGCATCCGCGCCGCACAGTCGATCAATCGCCATCAGCCACCTGTGCCCCCCTCATCACCATTCGGAATATGGCACTGGGTGCAGCAACCTTGTGGTTTTCCAGGGTGCCGTTTTGAGGCCTCCCCTCGTCGACCGGCGGCCGCTCAACGCGCATTCGCGGTTCTCACCACTGGCAAAACAATCCGCGACGCATGCCCCGCCTCATGCTGAATCTTCAACTCCCCCACCTTCATCTCCGCCGAATAAATCTCCGATGCCCCGGTCTGCAAATTCCGCGAAAAGTGCGGGTAAAACGCGCCCGAGATTTGCACCCGAATCCGGTGCCCCTTCAAAAACGTGTTGCTCGTGAGCATCCGGTTCAGCTCGAGTCGATAAATCTTCCCGGGCGCAGGCAATTTCGCTTGCACCGTCTCATCTCGATAGCTGGCTCGCAATTCATCCAGTCCCGGACTCATCAGGTTGAATGCCGTCCCGTCCGGCGCCACATCCAGCAACCGCACCCACAAGTCAAAGTCCTTCACATTCGCCGAGACATACATCTCCGCGCGAATCGGGCCCGTCACTTCCGTGTCCTCGCTCATCGCCTCGCTGTCGAATACCAGCACATCCTTCCGCCCCGCCAAAGCCCGATAGTCATGCGCGCCATAATCCGTGTAGACGTCCGTCACCGGGTGCGCTGGGTCGGACACCAGCGTGTTCGCCGTGGACTTCGTCGTGATCGTCCGGTGCCGCAATGTCCCCACCCGCGCGGCACCACTCTCCGCTGCCAGGTAATACGACCGTTCCTCCGCCCTCTGGATCGGCCACGCCTTCTCATCTCTCCACCCATTTTTCCCCATGACAAAAATCCGCACCGGCGCTTCCTTCTCAACTCCATTTTCTTCACCGCGCACATAGTGATCCATCCATCGCAGGATCAACCCGTCGTAATCCACCGGCGCGGTGGGCCCGAACTCCCGCTCGCCACTCTTCTGGCCGTCCTCCCCGCCATGCGTCCACGGCCCGATAATCGTTCGCGCCGCCGGGTCTCTCCAATCCTTCCGCGCCGCAAGCAGTCCATTGAAGTTCGTCGTCGCTCCATCCGGGCCATACGCCTCGTCGTACCACCCCGAAAAATTCAGCACCGCGCATTTCACACGATCGTATTTGTTCCTCAATTCCGCCCAGTCCCACCACGCATCTGCGGGCGGGTGCGCCAGCCAGGTGTAATAAAACGGCGCCGCCTTCTTCAAATCCGGCAAATTCATCAACGGCAGAAAGCCTTCGATGCGCTCATGTTCCGTCTTCCACGTCGCTCGCGCTTCTTCGTACGTCTTCGGCCCCGGCAGATTCTTCCTCTTCCGCGCGTCCGGCGCAATGTTCATCCACGTCCATTCCAGCCACGACCCGTCGAATAATCCGCCCGAGTAGAAGAAATTTCGTGGGGTCGAAAAGGTCATCGCCGGCACCATCGCTTTTAAATGCGGAGGCGTCTCCACCGCCGCCAGCCACTGCACCGCTCCCGGATACGACAGCCCGAACGTTCCCACATTTCCATCCGACCATGTCTGTCTCGCCGCCCACTCGATCGTGTCGTAGCCGTCCTTCCCCTCATTCTGGTACGGCACAAACTCACCGTCCGATGCGTATCTCCCGCGCACGTCCTGAATCACCACCGCGTATCCGTGTGCCACCGCCTTATGAAACGTCGTCCACTCTTTCGCGGCGAAGTGCTTCCCGTACGGCGTCCGATACACCAGGCTAGGGAATCGTCCTTCCGCTTCCGGCAGCCACACGTCCGCTCGCAAAATCACGCCATCGCGCATCGGCACAGCCACATCCAGCAGCCGCGTTCCCGCCGCCTCGTTTGCCTTCTCTTGCGTCCCGCCCGCCATCCAACCAGTGAACGCCCCCAACGCAAACATCCGCAGCACCACAAGCACCACCCGAACAAAACTGTTTTGTTTTTTCATGTCGCCGGCATTCTACCCGAACCCGACTGCAATTGTTTCGCGTGGCACAGGCACCCTGTTTGTGCCGCGGCGGCACCGCTCAATATTTTTCTTGCTTCCATTCCTGAATCTTCTACACTGGTCACCCCTCCCGGATGGGAAGTGTGAGAGTGCTTCGGACGCTCCGCTATTACTGGATTGCCGCGCGTGGCTATCGATTTACACCTTGGCGTAGCCCCTATATCCAATGGCGTCTGGAAACCTTCCTTGGTAAGGAAGCCGCCAATCTCAACGCCAGAAAATTGTTCCGACTCAGCTGGCGCCATCGCGACCAGCTCCAGCGATTTGTCGACTGGGCAGCCCAACGCCGCCGCGTCCAGCGCCGCCACGCCTGATCACATCTAGCTCTACGCGCAGCTGGGACTGTGGGCCCTCCAACCGCGCCTCTGTCGCCGTGTCAGGGATTTCGCTGGCGGCATTGTTGTCCACAATATCGCCGGCATGGTCGCGCTCGCCTCCGTTCTCTACGTCGGTAAGCGCCGCGTCCTCGATCGCGGACCCCACAGCATTCCACTTGTCGCTCTTGGCACCGACCTGCTGTGGTTCGGTTGGTATGGCTTTAACGCCGGCAGCGAAATGCGCGTGGATTCCGTCACCGCCACCGCGTTTCTGAATACCGACGTAGCTGCGTCGTTTGCCGTTATCGCTTGGCTCATGGTTTCTTGGCTCAATGAAAAGAAACCCAAATTCCTCGGTCTACTCACCGGCGCAGTCGCTGGATTGGCTACGATAACCCCAGCCGCCGGTTACGTCTCGCCCACAACCGCCGTCATCATCGGCATCGTCTCCGGCGTGGTCTGTTATTACGCCGTTGAAATGAAGAATAAGCTGCAGTGGGACGATGCTCTCGACGTCTGGGGCGTTCACGGCGTCGGTGGTTTTCTCGGATATGCTCGGCATTTTCGCCAACAAGCAGTTCAATCCTGAGGGCGCCAACGGCTTGCTGTATGGCGACCCAACTTTCCTTCTCAAGCAGGTCACCGCTGTGGTGTTCTCCTCGGTTTGGGCCTTCACGTTCACCTATGCCATGTTGCGCATCATCGAGGGATTCACACCGGTCAAGGTGACGGAGCTTACCGAAGAAGTGGGGTTGGATGAATCTCAACTCGGCGAACACGCCTACGAGCAAGTAGGCGATTGATCTGCTGCCTATGTAGTGGCCGATCTTCAGATCGATTCTTGTGTTTGTCCGCGCAGGGGCCTGGTACATCGTGCTTCTGGGTTTCTCTTTGTGCTTATGGGCTTGACTCCACCTTTTCTACGCGTGCCACACCCTTCGCCGTTGGGAAGCCGCCTTTGTCCGGACTGAAAACTGAAAACTTATAACCCATAACTTAACTTAGAACTGACTACTGAGACACCACGTCGCCCCTCACCGGCTCCGACTCCGCCTGCGTCTTCCCATTTACCGTTGCCCCGTGAAACGCCACCGGCATTCCCTCGCCCTGGAACCACGTTGCCGAATTCTGCATATGGAAGTGCAGATGCGGCAGCGGTGCATTTCCTGAATTTCCCACCTCCGCGATTTGCTGCCCGGCTTTCACCGCGTCCCCAGCCTTCACCTTCACGCTGCCACGCTTCAGGTGCGCGTACATCGTGAACTCGCCGTTCCCGTGATCGATCACAATATTATTGCCCTGCTTGGGCGCGGTGGCGGAAGGTTTGCCCAGCGCGTTGTCGTCGTACTTGTCCTCCGCGGATGCAACTTTTCCCGCGGCTGCCGCCACTACCGGCTGACCGAATCCGTGAAACATTTCCAGCGACGTCGCGCCGTCCTTATACATACTGCCGTCGCGGAAAGCGATAATGTCGTAAGCAAACCGCTCGTCCGGAAACGCCGCGTGGTAGTTGTCGTACACCGAGCGCCCGCCCTGGTAAATTGTCCACTCCCCGGTCAGCGGGAAGCGATACGTGCTCTTGTCCTTGTACTCCACAAACTTCGACTCCGCGGGATTACCCTCCGGGCGTCCTGAAAGTCCCGTGATTTTGCCATCACCCGTCAGAGCAATCGTCACCACCAGCCGACCCGGGACTCCGTCGGCTCGGATTAGTCGCGTGTAAACCTGCAGTTGCAGCGCCGGAAGCATCCGCTCGTTCACTAGCTCCGTCACTTTTCCGATCTGTTGCCCGACTCCGCCGGACATCACTTCCCACTTCGTCCGGTCATTGCCCAACGCCTGCTGCATTTCTGGCGTCATGTTGTCCCACAGTTCGCCGCCCGTTCCATTCAGAAACTTGTCCGCACATTCCTTGGCAACGGGAAATGCCTTGTGATAAGCCATGGGCTGCGGCAGTTCTTTTGCAGCAGGCTCAGCCGCCTTCGTCTGGGAATTTGCTGGAGGATTTTGTGCGCCGCTCGCTCGGAGGAAAAGCAGACTTGCCGCAACGATCAGCAGCAGACTCCGACCACCATAGTTTTTCACGTGGGATTTCCTCGTTTGCTTGCGATTCACTCACATTCTACTCGCGGCCAATGCCGCTGCCTAGCAAATGCAGTCTCCGTCGGCAAGAGGATGCAAATCCTTGTCCGCCAACTCCCAAATTGTCATCCTGAGCGCAGCGAAGGCCTCAACCAGCAATCATCCTCCCATGCAAACCACGCCTACTCTCTCCCATGCGCGTATAATAGTCTTGTCGGGACGCGCTCCATGGCCGATCTCCACATCCTTCAGAAATCCTCCACCCTCCACGAAGCTCTTTGGTGGGAATCCGAACCAGGTAACCGTGTCCATTGCTATCTCTGTCCGCGACACTGCCACATTGGCCACGGCCAGTCCGGTTTCTGTTTCATCCGCGTCAATCAAAACGGCAAGCTCTTCAACCTTGGCTATGGCGCTCCCGCCGCTCTCCAGGTTGACCCCATCGAGAAAAAGCCCCTCAATCATTTTCTGCCCGGCACGAGCGTCTTCAGCATGGGTACCGCCGGCTGCAACATGGGCTGCTTCTTCTGCCAGAACTGGGATATTTCCAAATCACATCACGATCAAGTTCACTCGCGCCACGTCCCGCCCGACGACGTCCCCAAACTCGCGCTGCAATATGGCTGCGACTCCATCGCCTTTACCTACAACGAACCCACCATCTGGGGCGAATACGTCATCGACATTTGCAAAGCCGCCAAATCCTACGGCTTGAAAACTGTCATGGTCACCAACGGCTACATCACCCGCGAAGCTTTCCACGACATCTACGACCAGATTGACGCTGCCAACGTCGACCTCAAAGCCTTCACCGAAAATTTCTATGGCAAGATCACGCTCACCCATCTCGAGCCTGTCCTAAGAACTCTCGAGTGGCTCAAAAACGAAACCTCGGTCTGGTTCGAACTCACCAATCTCATGATTCCCACCCTCAACGACGATCCCGCCGAAACTCGCAAGCTCGCCGAATGGATCCTCGCGCATCTCGGTCCCGACGTTCCCCTCCACTTCACCGCCTTCCATCCCGATTTCAAACTTCGCGACAAGCCTGGCACTCCTCCCGCCACCCTTCACCGCGCCCGCGCCATCGCTCGCGAAGTCGGCCTGCACTACGTCTACGAAGGCAACATTTTCTCCGACGCCGCCAACACCCTCTGTCCCTCTTGCAACGCTCTCCTTGTCCGCCGCTCCTGGCACAACGTCCTCGAAAATCACCTCCGCGAAGGCAGTTGCCCCCGCTGTCAGCTGCCCATCCCCGGCCTCTGGCAACCCACCTCCCGCCCAACCTACGCTTAGAAGCTGCGGCTCATCCTGCGAGGCGTTTTTCTTCTTCAGCGTAGCGCTGGCTTTCATGTCAGCCACATCCTGTAACTCATGCCATTCATTCAGGCCTGAGGGAATTGCTTTCCTTCCCCTGGCGCGCCACGACAAACCCCGAAAAAACACCCATTGTCTTGGGGTTCCTGACAACTGATCACTGATTATTACTGATAACTGATAACTTTCCTCTCGTTCGTCACATGGGCAAAACAACGGCCAACACCTGTTGCAGCACCGCCGAATGCAAACACGAAACCAAAAACGTTACCGCGCAACTGCGAAGCTGGCTCGCCGAGCGATCCGACAGTGAGGCCGCGCCATTCGTGCCCGCAACTGAAATAGCGAACACGACCACGCGCACCGGCCAAGCAATCAGACTTGAGCTGTCCACGCAGTGCACCGCCATTTGTAGCGTCGAGCACATCAGCGCCAGCACCCCGTTCGCCGCATGCGTCGCCGGGCCAAAGGCCATCAGCGACGGCCACAAATCCACCACCACGGGAGCGCCGGAGCCTTCTTGGCCGCCAACGCCAAAAATGGCCAGGCCGGTCTTCACAAGCACTGGTATCAACCTCAGCCCCAGCTCGAACAATAAACGTGTATCGACTGACATGGCGTTCCTCCCGCTAACAGCTAACTCTCTCGCCGCCGCTAACTTCCATCTGCGCAATGCGCTCGGTCGCAAGCAACCTGCGCTGCACTTCCATGAATAGGACGAATAAGCAGGGTCCAAATCGACAGGTCAGGCGAAAAAAAAGCTACAATCGGGGCATGGCACTGACGGCTTCGGAGGCGGTCGAACAGGTCTACAGGGCGGATTGGGGCCGCATCGTCGCCGCCCTGATTAGCCTGGTGGGCGACTTCGACCTCGCCGAGGAGTCTGCACAGGAGGCCTTTTCCGCCGCCGTCGACCAGTGGTGCGACGCCGGCGTGCCGGACTTTCCCCGAGCCTGGATTATCCAGACTGCCAAGCACAAAGCCATTGACCGCATCCGTCGAAAGAAGCGCTTCGAAGAAAAAGTGGATTTGTATCTCAAGGATGGTTCCGTCCGGACCGTCGAAGAGCCCGACTACGACACCAGCGAAATTCCCGATGACCGCCTCCGCCTGATCTTCACCTGCTGCCACCCGGCACTGGCGGTGGAGTCGCAGGTCGCCTTAACGCTCAGAACTCTATGCGGCCTGGAGACCGCGGAAATTGCGCGCGCCTTTCTCGTGCCGGTGCCGACCATGGCCCAGCGTTTGGTCCGCGCCAAACACAAGATTCGCGACGCAGGAATTCCCTACATCGTCCCCGAAACGAAAGACATGCCCGAGCGGTTGGACGCCGTCCTGACGGTCATCTACCTCGTCTTCAACGAAGGATACGCAGCCACCCGAGGTGCGCCGCTCCTGCGCGCGGATTTGTGCGCCGAGGCCATTCGCCTGGGACGCCTGGTGCGTTCTTTGATGGAGCCGCAGCCTCCCCCCGAAGCGACGGCGCTGCTGGCACTGATGCTTCTGCACGATGCTCGGTGCGATGCGCGTGTGGACGATGCGGGTGATCTAGTGGTGCTCGAGGAGCAGGACCGCAGCCGCTGGAACCACGAACAAATCGTTGAAGCGTTACCGCTGGTGACCGAAGGACTGCGTGGAGGCCCGGGAGTATTTGCCGTGCAAGCTGCGATTGCGGCGGTGCATTGCCGTGCGGCCCGTGCGGAAGATACGGATTGGGGGCAAATTGTGAGCCTCTACGATATGCTGGACCAGTTGCAGCCTTCGCCCATTGTTGAGCTGAACCGCGCTGTGGCCGTGGCCATGGTGCAAGGCCTGCGGACAGGGCTCGAGCTGATCGACGGCCTCGCGGCAAGCAACGATCTCGAGAACTACCATCTCTTGCACGCGGCGCGCGCCGACTTGTTGCGCCGCCTAGCCGACTTTCCGGAAGCGGCCAAGAGTTACGATCGCGCTCTGGAATTGGCCACCAATGAGAGCGAGCGCAGGTACCTGCAGCGCCGCCTCAGAGAAGTCCGCGGGCAGGGAAACGGCGCGTAGCGAATTTTCCAGCACGCGCACAAGTTCGGTGTCGCCCCCTTGCGCTTCGACAGGAGGAGTGCTATCTTCCCTGTAGAAGCTTGAGGGGAGCTGATGACTGACCAGGGTATCGACCTTCCGCAAGGCACGCTGGACCTTTTGATCCTCCGAACACTCGGGCTCGGCCCCAACCACGGCTGGGCCATTTCCGAAAGAATCCATCAAATATCGAGCAAAGTCCTCCAGGTCCAGCAGGGTTCGTTGTATCCCGCGCTTCACCGGCTCGAGCGGCGTGGTTGGATTAAAGCCCGCTGGGGCGCGTCGGACAATAACCGCCGCGCCAAATACTACGAGCTGACCACCGCGGGCAGAAAACAGCTGGAAGCCGAGAAATCTCAATGGAAAAAGCTGTCCGCAGCGGTGGCCCAGGTGTTGGAGGGAGCGTAATCGAATGCGCACCCGACAAGGTCCGCATAGCACCGGGAGGCAAGATGCTTAGCGACTTGCTGATTCGCGTCCGGGCGCTCTTCCGCCGCAAGGCCGTCGAAAGGGAACTGGACGATGAGCTGCGATTCCATTTTGAACAGCAAGTCGAAAAGTTTGTCCAGTCCGGCATGCCAACGCAGGAAGCGAGGCGCAGAGCCCGGCTGATGATTGGCGGAACTGAGGAAATTAAAGAGGAGTGCCGCGCGGCGCGCGGCGTGCTCTTCCTGGAAAATCTCCTGCAGGAATTGCGCTATGGTTTGCGCACCATGCGCAAGTCTCCCGGATTCACGGCCGTGGTGGTGCTCACCTTGGCCCTCGGCATCGGCGTGAACACGGCTCTGTTCACCATCCTCCACGGCGTGCTGCTCAGTCCTTTACCCTTTCCGCGGCCAGACCGGCTGGTCAGTCTGTGGGAACGCAACGTTGTCGAGAACAGCCCATTCAGCGCCTACAACGTTGTTTCAGGCGGAGTTTTTGCGGACTGGCGGCAAGCCACCAGCTTCCAACAAATGGCCTTGATCGGCGAAGACTCGGCAAATCTTTCCGGAGACGGTGGCTCCCTGCCGGAGTCCATCGGCACGCGCCAATGTTCCTACAATCTTTTTTCCATGCTCGGCGTGCAACCGCTCTACGGACGATTGTTCACGGAGGAAGATGACCACGCGGGCGCGGCCGCTACCGTCATTCTTACGCATGGGCTGTGGAAACGCCGCTATGCAAGCGATCCTGCCATCGTGGGGAAAATGATCCTGCTCGATGCCAAGCCCTACACCGTGATCGGCGTGCTCCCTGCCTGGTTTGATTACCCCGATACGCGCGTGCAACTTTGGCAGACCGTGAACCACGAAGTGTCCACGCAAGACATGCACAATCGCGGCAGTCACCGCTTTTTCGTGACCGCCCGGCTCAAGGATGGCGTCAGCGTCGCCCAAGCTTACAGCGAACTCGACGGCATCCAGCAACGCAATCATAAGCAATTTCCGGAAGAACTGATGGGTAAGGGCGCGAACGTCTTGCCACTCGCAGACAATCTCGTGCGCGACGTCAAATCATCGCTGTACCTACTGATGGGCGCGGTCATTTGCGTTTTGGTGATCGCCTGCCTGAATGTGGCGAACTTATTCGTGGCCCGCCGAACCGCTCGGCGCAAGGAGTTTGCCGTCCGCGCTGCCCTTGGCGGCAGCCGTTGGCGAATCATCCGCGAGCAGCTCACCGAGAGCCTCCTGCTGACGTTTTTTGGCGGAACCCTCGGCGCCTTGCTGGCATGGAGCGCGATTCGCTGGCTTGTCGCCCTCCGCGAAAATCTGCCGCGCGCGAATTCCATCCATCTCGATCAGACCGCCCTCGTTTTCACCATTGCCATTACTGCCCTCAGCGGTCTCTTTGCCGGACTTCTTCCCGCGCTGGCCGCCACGCGCAGCGAACTCCTGGGACCACTTAAGGAAAATGCCCGTTCCGTGGCCGGAGGGCATAGCCGCGCCCGTCTTCGCAAGATTCTGTTGACCGCCGAAGTCGCATTGACGGTCGTGCTGCTGGTTGGGGGCGGTCTCATGCTCAAGAGCTTCAACGAATTGCGCTCCGTGAACATGGGCTGCGCAACACAGAATGTCCTGACCATGAGTTTCACTTTGCCCGACGCTACCTACCCTAGCCTTGCCCAGAAAGCTCAGTTCTTTGACGAAGTGCTTCGACGCGTACGCGCCGTCCCGGGCGTGGGTAAAGCCGCAATTGTCAGCGTGCTCCCTGGCGCTGGCCATTTCTTCGACAACACCTTCGTGATCGAGGGCAAGCCGCCTCTTCTCCCTGGCCAATTCCAGGACGCCGTGGTTCGCGGCGCCGATCCCGACTACTTCGCCACAATGAATATTCCGCTTTTGCGCGGCCGATTTTTCAACGACCAGGACAAACTCGAAAACTTGAACGCTGGGGTGGTCTCACAATCCATGGCCAACAAGTTTTTCCCCAACGAAGATCCGCTTGGCAAGGTTCTGAAAATCGATTGGGAGGGAGCGCCGCGCTTCCAGATCGTTGGAATCGTGGGCGATGTGCTATCCAACCTGGATCAGCCTGTGGAAGCCACCATGTACTTCCCGCTGAATTCCGGCCGATTCGAGTTTGCCTCTGTGCTGGTGCGCTCAAGCCTCGATGCCACCTCGTTGGCCTTGCCGATTCAGAAACAGATCGCCGGCATTGATCCGGACCTGGCAGTTACGGACGTGCTCACGATGGAACAAATCATCGGGAAATCCACGGCCAATGCCATGTTCGATGCCGCCCTCGTGCTTCTGTTCGCTGTCCTTGCCCTGATTTTGGCCGCGGTCGGACTCTATGGCCTGCTTTCCTATCTGGTCACGCAGCGAACCAACGAGATCGGCATTCGCATGGCTTTGGGCGCGCAACGCCGGGGTGTCATGGGGGCGATGCTGCTCGATGGCCTGCGTCCCACCGCCATTGGCCTCGTGTTGGGTTTGGTCGGAGGCGGCATGTGCGCGCAACTCATTCGTAGCCTCCTCTTCGGCGTACGACCGGTGGAATGGACCGTCTTCGTGGGCGTGGCACTGCTGGTGCTGCTGATCGCGATGTGTGCGTGCGCTTACCCCGCGTGGCGAGCCGCAAGAGTGGACCCAATGGTGGCCTTGCGTTATGAGTAGTACGAACTCGCGGACTACTCGTGGCGCAGCGCGACGGCGGCAAACAAGCCCGGCAGCAAAAGATTGAAGTTCTGCCGCGCCGTGGGATCGATGCCGGCTTGTTCCATCGTTCGCACCTTCGACACCGGTGGTTCCGCTTCGGCCAGCAACGCTTTCTGCACGGCATTGCTCACGCTTCTCGGCGCCACGCCTGCAAGCGTCCGAATCAGAATCGCGAGAACGCTCGGCATGCTGCGGATCGAGCGTCGGCTTCGCTGTACCCCGGTTCACGCAGCCGGTCTGTTTCCAGAGCGATGTGCGCTTCGATCTCGGCGGAAAAAATCCCGCGTCCCCAAAACATGGCCTCAGCTTTTCTCCAGCTCCGAGCCCAGGATTCGCCCGATGGCGGTCGCCAGCCGGTTCCATCGCGTGCTTTCTTTGACGAGTTGCTTCCGCCCCGCTGGCGTCAGCGTATAGAAACGAGCTTTGCGGTTGTTGGCAGAAGTGCCCCAGCGAGCGAAAATCCATTTCTGTGCTTCGAGGCGTTGCAGGGCGGGATACAGCGCTCCGTGTTCCACCAGTAGAACGTCTTCGGAGGATTGCTGGATGGCACGAGCGATCCCCTGACCGTGCTGCGGCCCGAAAACCAGCGTTCGCAGGATCAGCAAGTCCAGTGTGCCTTGCAGCAGCTCAAGTCGTTTCGATTCTTCACGGGTAGACATATCACCTGAGAATAGGCCCCGACAGGTAACCTGTCAACCTGAAGCCCCCCTGCTTTTTTTTTTGGACCGACGATGCCCGACGCCGCGGGGCAGCGCTGTTCCGTCTGCAAGGTAGCGCTGGCTTTCATGCCAGTCTCGATTCCGGTTGCTCGCCGGTTTCAGGGGTGAGGGCGTTGCCTTGCCTTGTAGCGCCACTCTTCCTATACCACGCAGCAATGAAGTTCGATGAATCGCCGATAAACTTTGTGCGACGTTGTGTTAAGCCGGGCGTTCCACCGTGAAACAGAATCGCCCGATTGGCACGCAGCTCGAACGCGACGCAAAAAACCGGCTCCTGACCCACGGCAATTGCTGGCATTAGACGACATTTCCAATCGCAGGTTCGGCTGGGCGGACTTCCAGTTGCAAGAGAAAACAGTGGGCCACAACGCAGTGAGGCGCGGCCGGCGGGATTGGCGATGGAGCACTCTGCATCAACTGAGCGAGAGGTCGGAGTACTCGAAGACCGTGAGGGCCATCGCCCGAGCGGCATCGAGCGCCGGCGTCATACGCGACACCGCTTGGGGCAGCCCATTCAAATCTGGTTGAAAGACGGGCGGGCCTGTGCGGCCATGGCGTTTGAGATGAGCGAGAGCGGGATGTCGGCAGCGACCATAAACCACCTGCACGTCGGAGACAAGGTGGACTTGTCTCCCGTCGCCGGGTACCGCCTATCTGCCATCGTCCGACCCAGAACCGGATCGATGTATGGATTCGAATTTGTCGAACGTACTGAAAAGCAACAGAAAGACATCTACGAAATGTGTAAAGACCTTCCGCTCTTTCGCAGCATGCTCGATATATAAGTCTTCTGGTCCCAGGTCTTCAGTAAGTCGCTTGTGTGCAAAGCCCTGCAATTCGGGAGGGCACGACTTCAGTCGTGCCGGCTTTAGCCGCTGAGGGCTTCTTTCTTGCATCCTCCCCTCCGAGCCGCTGCGATTACGTCGGCATCTTGAAAAAGAAATACAGCCCCAGAAAAAGGAAGATCAGGTCGGGAGACCACGCCGCCAATTGCGGCGGCAGTTGTCCGATTCCTCCCATAGCTTCAAACAGCGCAGACACCGCCCAATAGCTAATCCCAATGCCGATGCCCATGGCCACACCGCCAATCGCGCCGCGGCTTCCAACCAGCATCGCAAACGGAATCCCCAGCATCATGCTGATCGGAGCAATCAGCGGATACGCCAGTTTCTTCTGCCACTGCACCAGCAGTGTAGAAACGTCGAATCCCGCGCGCCGCAGCCCCGCAATGTAGTGCCCCAGATCGCTCAAATTCATCTGCGTGGCCTGAATCACTTCGCGGTTGAAATACGGTGGCGGCTCCACAAGTTCCGGAAGCGATGTCAGCTTGAACGGAGTGTAGCTGGTAACTTTACCATCGTTGAAATCGCGCACCCACCCGGATTCCAGCGCCCACGTCTTTTCGTTTTCCAACCATTGCGCCCGGTTGGCAAAAACGCGCCGGCGCATCTGGAACGTCGCAGGATCAAGCTCGATCACCGTCAGTCCGCCGAACAGATTCTGCTTGGCATCAAACAGATCGTAGTTGTACACCTTGTCGTTTTCCCCAAATATCCAACGCTGCGGCCGCGTGTACGTTTGCGCCGGCTTTCCTTTGATCTGGTTACGCAGCGCATCCTGCCGTTGGTTCGCGTACGGCAGGTAGGTGTAGTCCAGCACGAACAGCGCGGCGGAAAGCAAGCCTCCGGCAAGCAGAAGCGGCAGGGCCAGCCGGTAAAGACTGATGCCGCTAGCCTTGAACGCCACGATTTCGTTGTTCTTGCTCAACACGCCCAGCGTCACCAGCACCGCGACGAGCGCGCCCAATGGTGTCAGCTGATATACAAGGTAGGGAATCAGAAATCGAAAGTAGCTGGTCACCACGAAGAACGGAATGCGGTGCCGCGCGATATCATCCAGCAGTTCAAAAAATGTGAACGTTTCGAACAGCAGGATGAACGCACCCATGATTACCGAAAAATAGTAAAAAAATCGCCGCAGCAGATACAGGTCGACAATGGTCGGAAAACTCGAAAACGTCGGCAACGCCCCTTCCCGGTGCGCGCTGCCGTTCGGTACCCGACTTGCCACTGTTGATCCCGCGGGAGCCGACGGCGCGCGCGATGGCGTCGTCACTCTCGCCCGCGGAAGAATCCCGCGCCGCCGCAGCAGTCTCCAAAAAACGCCGAGGCGCTCGAAAAACGACCGCGCCTGCGATTCGCCTCGATACGTTTCCATCCGCGGCAGCAGGCTGAACCCGAACAGCGCCAGAACAACGTTCGCAATCCACATCCCGATCGACGGCGGCACCGCGCCCTGTCTCGCCAACCCTGCGCCCATGATGAACAGCGAATAGTAAGCTCCGATGACCAGAATCGCCAGAAGCGTGCCGGCCGCGCGACCACCACGCCGCGGTTGCGTACCCAGCGGCACCGCAATCAGCGAAAACACCAGGCACGCCACCGGGAACGCGAAGCGCTGGTGCAGTTCCACCCGAGCATCGCGCCAATTCTTTCCGCGCTCGTCCCATAGTTGCGAAAGCGAGCGCTCTGGAATACTGATCTCGCGCTCCTTGGCCTGCGCCATGCCGCTCACTTCAATGGGCCAATCGCTGCGCCCAAACGCCGTCACGGAGTAGTGATCGGGATCTTCGCGAGAGAATTCGTGCGTGGCGCCGCCGTTCAGATGCAGCTCCAGCTTGCCCTGCTGAGGTTCGGCAATTACAATCGCGCTTTCCGCAAGAGTGATTTGGTTGCCGGATTGTGCCCCGGCTTCGGCCAGGAACACGCCGTTCCAGCGCGTCCCGCTCGCGGAGACGTCGTTGATATAAAGGATCATGCGGGGAAAGCGCTCGTCGAAGACGCGAGGTTGCACGAAAAACGAAATTTGGGATTGGATCAGGCTGCCTTCAATGTCGCGGAACGTGCGAAGAGACAGCGGCGCCAGCCATAGCGTCATCACCAGCGTCAGCGCAGCGCCCACGATGGCCAGCACGCCCACGGGCAACAGGATGCGCTTTCGACTGATGCCCAGCGCGGTGATCGCGATGATTTCGCTGTCCATCGACATCCGCCCGAGCCCCAGCAGCACACCCACCAGCACGGCCATTGGCAACGTGAACACCAGCAGGCTGGGAATCAGACACAGGAACAGCTGCACGAGTTGCCTGCTCGACCCCGAGTGCCGCACGATTAACTCCATCAGATGCACCAGCTTGGGCACGAACAACACAAATGTGAAGATAAGGAGGCCGAGCAGAGCGTGGCGGACGACTTCGCGGACAATGTAGCGATCAAGGATGCGCATGGGGCGAAAGGGCAGTGTAACATGAGGGGTGCAGCGCATTCCGTTACGGTTGCCTCGCGCCGGCATCGCTAACACTGATCGGGGGGCGGCGCGACATCGAGCTCGGTTAGTCGGTTAATAGGAAAGCTTAGCTGCGTACTTGAACGTCTAATAGCGCAGGAACTCGCGTGTCCCCTTCAAACCCGAGACGCAAGAGACGGTCTGACGGTCGCGCGCTTCAAAAAGGGAACAGCACAGTGAGGGAGAGAAACGAAGAATGAATCGAATTCATCTGGCGGTCTTGTGGCACATGCACCAGCCCCAGTACAAGGACCCGGAAACGAAACGATATGTGCTGCCGTGGACCCGCCTGCACGCCACCAAGGATTATTGGGGCATGGTGAAGCTGTTCGAAGAGTTCCCGAAGTTTCACGCCACCTTCAACCTGGTCCCGTCGCTCTGCATGCAACTGGAAGAATACGCCAGCGGCAAATTCAACGAGTCCTGGTTCAACCTGGCATTCAAAAGCACCGAAACACTCACTCGCGAGGACAAAAACGAGATTCTAGCCCGCGCCTTTCAGGTGAATCATGAACGCCTGATGAGCCGTTGGCCAAGGTTCGTCGAACTGTATGAATGGTCCAGGCCGGCGGGCGGCGCTCAGGCACTCGTGACCTTCACCGGCCGCGACTGGCGTGATTTGCAGCTTCTGTCGCAACTCGCGTGGATGGACGAAGAGTGGTTCTCGAAGGATCCGGTCGTCAGCCGCTTGGCCAATCGCGGCAAGGACTTCTCCGAAAGTGACAAGCAGGCCCTAAAGACCAAACAAATTGAACTGATGAGCATGGTGCTGCCGGCTTATCGCGAAGCCGCCGCCCGTGGTCAGGTCGAAATCAGCACTACGCCGTTTTACCATCCCATCCTCCCCTTGATTTGTGATTCGGATATCGCGCGTGTGGCGAACCCTTCCACACCGCTTCCGCGCCGAGCCTTCCGCCATCCCGAAGACGCGCGCGAGCAACTGCGCCGGGCCCGCGAATATCACGAGAAGATGTTTGGCTCGAAACCAGTGGGATTGTGGCCGTCAGAAGGCTCGGTGTCGGATCAGACGCTACAGATTGCCGCCGAAGAGGGGTTCCAGTGGTTTGGCACAGATGAAGGCGTGCTCGGGCGAACGCTGAACGTCGGATTTTTCCGCGATGCCAATGGCATTCCCGCCAACGCCGACAAAATGTACCAGCCTTGGCGCGTGCAGATCGCTCAAACCGGCATCAATGGATTGTTCCGCGACCATCATCTCTCGGACCTGGTCGGATTTGTCTACAGCCGCATGGACAGCAAAGCCGCCGCCGCCGATTTGCACGGCAAGCTCCGTCATCTCGGGTCAAACGTTTCGACCACGCAGCCGTTAACCGTCAGCCTGTTTCTCGACGGAGAAAACGCCTGGGAATACTACCCCGGCAATGGCCGCGAATTCTTGCGCGAATTTTACCGCCTCATTAGCGACGACCCCGATTTTCGCGCACTCACCGCCAGCGAAACCATTGCCGCGGCTGGAGACGTGCCTGTGACCAGCGGAATTTTCCCCGCCTCGTGGATCAACGCGAATTTTGACGTCTGGATCGGCCATCAGGAGGATGTCGCAGCATGGGAGTTATTGTGGGACGCGCGCGAAGCCTACGGCAACGGCGTGGAAGCAGCGGCGAAGGGCCGTCAGGACGCGCCAACCAAGACGGCCCTGGCACAAGCCCAGGAATCGTTGCTGGTGGCTGAGGGCAGTGACTGGTGCTGGTGGTACGGGCCGGAACACAGCACGGCAAATGACGCGGAATTTGACGCCCTGTACCGCAAGCATCTCACCGGAATTTATCTCGCACTCGGAAAAATCGCCCCGGAGGAATTGGGCAAACCCATCAAGAAGAGTCCCGAACGCGCCTACCAGCAGGTGCCATCATCCATGCTCAAGGTAAAGGTCGACGGCGTTGAGTCCTCGTATTTCGAATGGCTCGGCGCCGGCGTCTATTCCCCAGAGCGCCGCGGCGGCGCCATGCACGGCCGCGTATTCTGTTTGAAGGAATTGCGCTATGGATTTGAAGAAGGTCGCTTCGTCGTCAGAGTCGATTGCTTTCCCGATATTTTGGGCGAGATGGAGGATCCGGAGTTTCGCATTGTGATTGGCGCGCTGGAAGAAACCACGATGGTCGTGAACCTGGAGCGCGGCCGCCTGAAGGAATTTGCCGTCGAGAAAAATCGCCTTTGCCTGTTGAATCCCTCCAAGATCGCAGCTGCCGCCTACCAGCGGATTCTCGAAGTGGCCATAAGCCGTGAACAATTGGATTTGCGCGGCATGAACAAGTTCACCCTGGGTGTCGCGCTCTGGCACATCGGATTGCCGATTGACGTCCTGCCAGCCGAGGGCTCCCTGGAAGTGAACTTAGGCGAAGAAAATTCCGCCTGGGGAATCCAACCAGCGAGCACCCCGTAACTCAGCCTCTGGCTCAGCTGCAGCTTCCTTCTTCAATGCAGCGTTGGCCCTTATGCCAGCCACGATGGTCCCGTAGGCCACAGGACTGAGTCTTTTCCCGAGCACTACTCGTACCGCAACGAAATCATCGGATCGATCCGTGAAGCCCGCCGAGCTGGCAAATACCCCGCGACCGCGGCCAGCAGCAACAGCACAACAACGCCGCCCACCAGCGTCACCGCATCATTGGGCCGCAACCCAAACAGCATGCTGGCAACCAGCCCTTGCGCAGCCAGTGCCACGGGGACTCCAATCGCCGTCCCCACCGCCACCAGCCACAGACTTTCCCGCAGTACCAACCACAGAACGTGCGCGGGCTCGGCGCCCAGCGCCATGCGCACCCCAATTTCGTTCGTGCGCCGCGACACCACGTACGACATCAGTCCGTAGATCCCGATGCACGACAGAAACACCGCCAGCAACCCGAAAAACGACAACAGTTGCGCCACCAGCCGCTGATTGCTGATGGAGCGCGCGACCCGTTCGTCCAGCGTCGTCACATCAGACACCGGCACCGTCAGATCCACATCGTGAATTGCTTGCCGAATGGCCGCCACCGTCGCGCCCGTATCGCCTGAATAACGCACCTCGAACGAGTCCAGGTAGCGCACATTTTGCGAATACGGCAAATAGTCGCCCGGCTGCTGCTCTTCATCCAGGCTGTTGTACTTCACGTCTTTAACCACCCCAATCACCTCGATATCGCCAGCGTGTTCGGGGCCGCCGCGTCCGTAGTGCTTCCCAATCGGCGATCCCGCGGGGAACAACGTGCGCGCCGTGGTTTCGCCAATCACGCCCACCTTCGGAGAAGTGGCGGAATCTTGCGCGCCAAACGTCCGTCCAGCCAACACCGGGATACCCATCGCGACAAAGTAACCATCGCCAACCGCGTTGTGATGCACATCGATGTCGCGATGTCCTTCGGGATAGCCTTGCACCCAGATGGCGTTATTCCACGTGCCTTCATTAAACGTGAACCCAGAAAAACTGGCGGCGCGCACTCCCGGAAGCGCGGACACGCGTTGTTCAATTTGCCGGTAAAGATTCTCGAGGCGCGTGTCTTCTTTGTACCCAGCGGAACTGGGATCGACGCGCAGTCGAATCACGTTCTCCTTGTTAAATCCCGTCTCCACGTTCCTCAGATTCATCAGCGCGCGCACAAACAGCCCGGCGCCAACCAGCAACACCAGCGATAGCGCCACTTGCAACACCACTAGCACTTTTGCCAACGGGCCCCTCGACGAGCCCGCTGCTTGCCCCCGACCCTCCTTCAGGGAATCCGTCACCTGTACGCGGGTGGCACGAAAAGCCGGAATAGTTCCAAATAGCAGTGCCGTCGCCAGCGTCACCATCAGCGTGAAGAGCAGCAAACGCATGTCCAGAGCGACATTCAAATGCAGCGGCATGCGCCCATCATCAACCATCCGCAAAAGCACGCGGCTTGCCACAGAAGCAAACGCTATCCCCAGCGCGCCGCCCATCAGAGCCAGCATCAGGCTCTCCGTCAGCAATTGCCGAATCAGCCGCGAACGCCCCGCGCCCAGCGCCCGCCGAACCGCGAACTCGCGCGCGCGCGCCGTCGAGCGAGCCAGCAGCAGATTCGCAATGTTCGCGCAAGCGATCAGCAGCACCAGCCCCACCACGGCCATCAGAATTTTCAGCGGCTCGGAAAACATGTAGCGAAGCCGTGAGAAACCCGTGGCCATGGATTCCAGCTCAACATGCGTCTTGTCCAGTTCCCGCAGCGTTTTTTGGTTCAGTGGAACGCCGGAAAATCCGCGCAGGATTTGCTGGTACAGCACGTTGGCCTCGGCAGTTGCCTCCGCGTTGCTCACGCCCGGCTTCAGCCGCGCCATCAGGTGCAGCGACTCGAATAGGTTGTCATTGTAGCCGTCGAAACCCGGCGGCACTTCTTTCTGCATCGATAGCGGAATCCAGATGTCCGGCGACTCACCAACCTTGGTCCCAAAAAACTCCGCCGGAGCTACGCCCACAATGGAATACGACGTCAACCCGATGGTCAGCTTCTTGTCCAGCACCGACCGATCCCGCGCCAGGTTCTGCGTCCACCACGTGTAGCTCACCATCGCCACCGGATGTCCTCCCTGCGTACCATCGTCGTCCTCGGAAATCGCCCGACCGACCACCGGTTGCACGCCCAACATCGGAAAATACGTCCCCGAAACAAGTTGCACGTTCATCGGCTCGGCTTCACTTCGCCCCTGCACCAACCCGTGAACCTTGTCGACCATGCTGAACGCCGCTGCCACATCGGAAAAAACGTGATTGCGTTTCTGCATCTCGCGATAAAAAGGGTACGAGTACAGCCAGCGATTCGGAAAGCCGTCGCTGATTCCTTCATCAAGCCCGTTGCCGAACAGCACCAGTTGCGAAGGTTCCTTCACGGGAAGCGATTTCAGCAGCACCGTGTCCATCAAGCTGAAAATCGCCGTATTCGCGCCGATTCCCAGTGCCAGCGACAGCAATGCCACCACCGAGATTCCCGCGCTACGCACCATCCCTCGCAGTCCGTAGTTCACGTCCTGAGAACAATCCTCCAGCCATTCCCATCCCCACGCCGACCGGCTCTTCTGCTGCAACACCGCCGGATTGCCAAACCGCCGGCGCGCCGCGGCACTGGCCTCGCTCGCTTCTGTACCGGACTCCGCCTGTTGTTCCCCGCGCAGTTCCAGGTGCAGCCGCATCTCCTCTTCCAGATCGGCATCAAACTGTCGCCGGTGCAGCAGCATGTTCAGTCGTCTTCCCAGTTCGCGCAGCCAGTTCATTCCGCCGATCCTTTCAGACCGCTTCAATCACCCGCGCCACCGCACCGATAACGCGTTCGAATTGCGACAACTCGACGGCCAATTGCTTGCGCCCCGCCTCCGTAAGCTGGTAGTAGCGGGCCCGCCGATGGCCCGCAGTCGTGCCCCATTTCGCCGTCACCCAACCCTTGATCAACATTCGCTGCAGCGCCGGATACAGCGAGCCCTCTTCCACTTGCAGCACCTCGTTGGAGATGCGCTGAATGGACTCGGCAATTTCGTAACCGTGGAGTTCGCCGGAGCGCGCCAGGGTTTTCAGAATCAGCAGGTACAGCGTTCCTGGAGGGATTTCGTCGCGATGCACAAGCAGCTCCCTGACATAGTCAGACTATGTCAGTGTCCATTGGTTAGCCACAGTTGTCAACGGGTCTACTTTTCCGGGGCCGCGTAGTACTGTAGTGGAGATTCCTCGGCCTCACTCGAAAGCAGACATCGCATGTTCCGCGACGCACGCCAGCCCCTTCTTCTCATTCTCGTGCCGCTGTTCCATCTTGTTGCCATCTCCTCCCCGATTCGTGCCCAAGATCCCATTCGTGTCGAATCCAGCCAGGTTCTGGTTCCGGTGGTGGTGTTGAATGACAGGCTTTATACCCAGTTGCGCAGGGCGCAATTGGAAGGACGTCAACGGAGTGCGCAGTTGCTGGAAACCCTTTCCATTTCCGGCTTGTCGGCAAAGGATTTTCGTTTGTCCGAGGATGGCCAGCAGCAGAGGATTCAAAGTGTGGCCTCGGAAGCTGCAAGTTTCGCAATCGTCCGCGACAACTATGGTAAGCACCCGGAAACCATTGGCTCCGGCGGCGGAACATGGAGCTATGCGGACCGGCCCGGGAACGACGCCAGTGAATGGCTTGCCTGGCCCAAATATGTGATCGCCTATGTGCCCCCGCCATCGCCTCCCGGAAGTTGCCATCAGATCGTCGTCAAGGTTGACCGGCGGCATGCCCTGGTCTGGGCTCGCAGTGAATACTGCAACACCAAACATCCCCCGACGGACCCTTTGAACGGAACGGAGTTTGGAAACCAGATGGAAGCCAATCTGGCCTCCACGAAAGACAGCAAGATCGATTTAGCGGTTCACGCTGTCACCCTGTTCGAAGGCTCCGGCCACGCGCGTGTTTTTTTCGAACTCGAGTTCCCGTGGCAGTCTCTCAAACACGAATTCAGGCGGGGCACCTTGTACGCCTCTATCGGTACCTTGCTCCTGATTTACAATCAGGACGGTACCCTCGCCACGCGCCGCAGCGATTTCGCTTGCTGCGACTATGGCAACGACATCAAGAAGCCTGCGAAAAGCGAGAACTCCGAGGTGCGCTCTGCTGACGTCGGAGCCGTTATTCCCAGTCGTTTTGAAACCCAGATGGAACTCCCTCCCGGCGTTTACGAACTTCGCGCCATCCTTAGCGACGGAGAAAACTTCGGTCGCGAGCGCGTTCCTATCACCGTCGAGAGTTACGACGGAAAAGAACTGGCTCTCAGTCAACTCACCCTTTCCAAGCGTGTCCGCAAACTGGACGCTCAGCCGACGGACCCTGCGCCCAAACAGCCAGGAAGCGTTACGCCGCTGATCAGCAAAGGTGTTGAATTCACACCGACGACCGGCACGCATTTCCGAAAGGACCAGCTGCTTTACACCTACTTCGAAGTGAACGAGCCGCAACGCGCTCCCGGTGCCGCAACAACCGTCATGGCTCACATGAGAATCGTCGATGCCAACACCGGCAAAGTGAAACTCGATTTTGAACCTGTGAATGTGGCGCCTTATGCCACATCTGACAGTTCCGCCATTCGCATTGGTCGCGGCATCGACCTCAACACTCTGGCGGATGGCCCCTATCGTCTCGAAGTGCAGGCAAGGGATGCGGCGGGACAAAACACGCCGTGGCGCGCGGCAAACTTTCAGGTTGAGTCACTCGGAGTTCCTGAGATCGTGCTCCCAGCAGCAAGCCCCGATACTCTCTAATTGTGTAGCGTGATCGTGTTGCGCGAATCGTGCAGCGGCCGCCTTCTGGCGGCTTTTTCAGGCGTGTTTCACCGGGGGGTGCGCCCTTGCCTGTAGCTTTAGGGTCAAGGCTGTGGTCTCGCTTCTGTAGCGCCGGCTTTTTAGCCGCCACCTTGCTGCCCTGCAACCGTTGCTAGCTCGTCAGATTCTCCCGAGCAGTAGCAAAATCACCAGGATCAGCACCACCAATCCCAATCCGCCGCTGGGGTAATATCCCCAGCCACGACTGTAAGGCCAACTGGGCAATGCACCGAGCGCCGCGAGGAACAGCACCGCCACCAAAATTGTAAGCAGCATAGTGTCACTCCTCAGCCACGAGGGTGACTTCTTTCACGCCACCTAACGACTGGTGGGAATCTGTATCCTTCGCCGCAGAAAACGGTAGCGGCCTGCGCAATCCCTACTTACAGGATTATCCCGAAACGACAACAACGCTGGCACCGCCGCTGGCTATTGGCGACGGCGCCGGGAATTCCACCCCTTTACCCGGGGTCCCCGGCACATTTACTTCAGTACCTGTCCCCGGCCTGGTCAGCTCGCAAGCCACGGACGTCACCATGGATTCCTTTACAACATCGCCCGCGCAACCGACCAGGCGCTCCTTTTGTTAGCCACCGGCTTGCTTGGACTCGGCGGAATTCGCCGCCGCATCGCCAAACCACGCAATTCCGCCACGAAGTAAACATTCCCGAAGTCATCGCTGCTGACGGGGGGCTGCATCGCAGCCTCCTCCCGATCCTATACGTGCGGCACGTTCAAATGTTGCTCTACTCGCGCGTCAAACCGCCAGCCCGGAGCATCCAATTTCCGGGCAAGATTCCGCAAGTCCAAGGAGCCTCCTCATGAACCCGCCGGACGAATACCAGGCCATTGTGATTGGTTCGGGGCAAGGGGGAAATCCGCTCTGCGCCGCGCTGGCCGGTGCCGGGCTTCGCACCGCCCTGATTGAACGCCAGCATGTCGGCGGAACCTGCATCAACGAGGGATGCACGCCCACAAAAACCATGGTGGCCAGCGCCCGCGTGGCGTATCTGGCGAGGCGCGGAGCCGATTACGGCATCCACTCGGAAAATATCCGGGTCGAAATGCAGCGCGTACGGCAGCGCAAGCGCGACATCGTCAACAGTTTTCGCAACGGCAGCCAGGGCCGCCTGGAAAAAACCGCAAACCTCGATCTGATCTTCGGCGAAGCTCGCTTCACGGGAAAAAAGTCGCTGGCCGTTCGCCTCAACGACGGCGGCGAGCGCCAACTTACCGCCGAGAGAATTTTTATCAACGCTGGAGCGCGGCCCTCTGTGCCCACAATCGACGGACTGAAAGACGTCCCGTTTCTCACCAGCACGTCCATCATGGAATTAGACACCGTTCCGGAACATCTCGTGGTTCTCGGAGGCGGCTACGTGGGTCTCGAGTTTGGACAGATGTTTCGCCGCTTTGGAAGTCGCGTCACCATTATTCAGTCCCGCGAGCAATTGCTCAGCGGGGAAGACGCCGATGTCGCCGGGGAAGTGACCAGCATCTTGAAGCAAGACGGAATTGAGGTCCTGCTAAACACCAAAGCCGAGCGCGTACAGAAAGACGCAGCGCAGATCCAGGTCAATGCGCGCACCGGCGACGAGACCGGCGCAGTGCAAGGCTCCCACCTCCTGGTAGCCACCGGCAGGACGCCCAACACGGATTCCTTGAACCTGCCGGCCGCCGGCATTGCGACCGACAAGCGCGGGTTCATTCGCGTGAACGCAAAACTGGAAACCAGCGTGGAAGGTGTCTTCGCGCTTGGCGACATCAAGGGCGGCCCGGCCTTCACGCACATTTCTTACGACGACTTTCGCATCCTGCGCACCAACCTCATCGACCACGGCGATGCCACCATCAAGGGCCGATTGGTGCCTTATACCCTTTTCATCGATCCGCAACTCGGTCGCGTAGGCCTGAGCGAGACGGAAGCGCTCGCGAAAAAAACCAGGATTCGTGTGGCAAAAATGCCCATGAACTATGTCGCGCGAGCATTGGAAATCGATGAAACCCGCGGATTCCTCAAGGTCATCGTCGATGACCGCACCGGCAAGATTCTTGGCGCCGCCGTCCTGGGCGTCGAGGGCGGGGAAGTGATGTCCATGCTGCAACTGGCCATGATGGGCAAGCTGAAGTACGGCAAATTGCGCGACGGCATCTTTGCTCATCCCACGCTCGCTGAGTCCCTCAACAATTTGTTCACGCATTTCGGATCGTGATCCGGCGTTGCAAATGTTCAATTTCTCGCCGCCCCATACACCTTGATCCAGTGATTCCGCATGCGTGCCTTGATCTGCTTTCCGTTCAGGTTCGATTCCTGTACCGGCATGTGGCAATCAATGCAATTGTCCCGAATCCTGGCGCCCAGCTTCGCAAATTCGCCGCAAGTGCTGTCATTGTGGCACTTCAGGCATTTGTCCGAGTAAGCCGCCGCCGCGCGTTCGGGCTCGTGCACTTCCTGGCACGTCGTGCAGATCATTTCCGAATTCTGGTAGCAGCGGCTCCTTTGCGTCAGCGCCACCTGATTGCCGTGAACATGCACAGCGGCGTTGGGATCGGGACGTTGCAGTCGAATATAGTTCTCCAGCGGCTGCCCCGGAACGTATGAAAATGCCGGCCCAACCGATTCTCCGATTCCTCCGTGGCCTTGTGCGCAGACTTCCACCCGCCGATCCCGCGACAACGCCGCTGGATTCACAATCGAGTGACCGCCGTACGTACGCTCCGTGGCCGCCGGAGTCTGCGTGACAACGTCTGCCTTTTGGGAGGGCACGACTTCAGTCGTGCCGTTGGCGCTCGCGTTACAACCCGGCTTTAGCGGCTGAGGACTCGTCTCCGCTTTATCACACGCAGCCTTCGATCGCTGCCTTTGCGCATGCTCTCGTCCCATCGCGGAACAATCGGCCGCCCGAAATCCGCAGTCCCATCGATGAATCCCGGGCTGTTCACCCACTCGCGCAACTCCGTCCAGTACGACACCGGCAACTGGAAAAGTTGATTGCCTCGCCAATACAAATAGGTTTGACCTTTTTCTCTGGAGCCGGTGACGAAATCGATCCGCTCGGAGCGCTTCTTCTGGTTCGGCGGTTGCCAGAGCACCGCCGTTTCGTAGAAGCCGCTCGCCTTTGCCTTCATGCGGAACTGCAGGTCGGGGTCGCGCGTCTTCAGAACATTCTCGCCCGCGGTAAATCTGCCCGCGATCGATTCTTTGCTGGGCAGTTGCGACGTCAGGTGGTGATTGGTACGCAGATACGTCTCCGCGATCGTCTGGTGACACGGCTGGCAAACGTTGTCCCGCACAAAATCGCGTTGCGCATCCCCCGCTTTTCCCTGACCGATGCGCCCGCGCCAGCAGCGGTCCTCGCCGGCTGCTGCGGTCGAATCGCGCAGGCCAAAGTGATCCCGCCTAGCAGCAATACCGCAACGCGAATGACGCTTGCCCTCAACACCGGAATCGCCCCCCGCTGCATTATCGACGTGACGTATACTACAGTGCGCGACGAAGTGTTTGCCTGCCAGATGACCCACTCACTCCGCGTGCAGTGCTTTCCGCTGGCTCACCACATCCCCATCACCCTTTCTCAATTCCCGGAACACCACGGTGGAAAATATGGTCATGCCGCCAAGCACAAAAAATGCTCGGTGAATTCCATGAATGAATTCCACGGGATTCGACCGGAAACGATCGGGAAGAAAGACCGCGGTAACCAGCGAAGCGCACGCCACTCCGAAGCTGATGGACATTTGCTGCATGGCGCTGGCGATGGAACTCGCGCTGCTCGCCTCCTCCTCGGTAACGTCGGCGTAAACCAGCGTATTCATGCTGGTGTACTGCAGCGACGTGAAGAACCCGTAGCAGAAAACTTCCGCCACGATCAGCCAAACCGGAGTGCCCGGTCCGATGGTCGCGAAGAGAAAAATCAGCAGGCCGATAATAATGGTGTTGGAGACAAGCACGGTGCGATACCCAAAGCGCGCCAGAATGCGCGGCATAGTCAGCTTCAGGCTCATCGCCGCGATGGCTTGCGGCATCATCAGCAGCCCCGATTGAATCGGCGTGAACCCCAGCCCCACTTGATATAGAAGCGGAAAGAGAAACGGAATCCCGCCAATTCCCAGCCGCGTCAGGAAACTGCCGCTCACCGCCGCGCGAAACGTGCGAATGCGAAACAGCGTCAGGCGAAGCATCGGGTAGCGCGCTCGCGTGGCGTGGAAGCCGTAGCCCGCAAGAAGTGCCAGCGCAAGCGCCAGCAGCCCCAGAATTCCCCTGGTTGTCAGCGTGTGCTCGCCGAAAACTTCCAGAACGTAAGAGAGCAGCGCCACTCCTGAACCAAACAGAATCAGACCAGTCACATCGAGAGGATTGGTGTGCTCTTCTCGATAGTCCGGCAAATGACGGTACACCATGTACAAGCCCACTAGCCCGATCGGTACATTTACGAAAAAAATCAGTCGCCAGTGGAAGTACCCCACGATCAGTCCGCCGGCAATCGGTCCCAGCATCGGCCCAATCAACCCTGGAATCGCAACGAAGCTCATGGCTCGCACCAGTTCGGATTTAGCGAACGTGCGCACCATCGTCAGTCGCCCCACCGGAACCATCATGGCTCCCCCGCAGCCCTGCAGGATCCGGCACGCAACCAGGAAGTGAATGTTGCTGGAGACACCGCACAAAATCGAACCTAGCGTGAAGATCCCTATGGCCGAGGCGAACACCCGCCGCGTCCCGTAGCGGTCCGCCATCCATCCGCTGATCGGGATGAACACCGCAAGGCTCAACGTGTAGCTCGCCAGCACCGACTTCATGCTGAGCGGTGCGACGTGCAATGCCGTGGCGATCGTCGGCACCCCGGTATTCAAGATCGTGGTGTCCAGCGACTCCATGAAGAACGCCACCGCGATCAGCCATGGCAGCAGTCGCTTGCTGGATTCGGCGAGCTCGCCCTGCGGGTTGAGAACTTCACCGGAAGTCGGCGGCCTCAGATTTGTTGACGTGGGTTGCATCAGTTTTCCTGGGCGCGATTATCGATACCCCCTCCGCGAACCTAGAAATTATCTCCCATTCGGTGAGCCCTTACATCCCGCCAGCAACTCTATCGGGGAAAACCCTGATTGACTTCCCCGTTACGTTCGCCTACACATACCTCACACTGAGCCGTTTCCCGTGAGCAGCCAGGGGAGTCGATCGTACCTCCTAGCGCTGCGAGCGGGATTTCATCCTCACCGACTCTGATCGCTAACGGCGACGTCCCTCAGTACCTGGACGGTTTTCAGGCCCCGCGCACCAACAGCCCACGTCGCCTTCAGGAGGGGTGATATGCCACGTATCCTTCTCGCTTGTGCGGAAAGTATTTTGTGTGAAAGGCTTCAGTCCCATACCGAATTTGAAGTCTACGGCGGAATGAAAAATGCCGCCGATACGATTGCCAAGGCCACGGAAGTGCACCCCGATCTGGTTGTCTTGCAGATGGCAAGTGGTCCGCATAGTGATTTCGACACAGCGGAAAAACTGAAACGCCTCTTGCCACGCGTTCCATTGTTCCTCGTCACTCCGGAACTCACCATGGCAGCGGAGAAAGAAGCGCTGCATCGCGGAATCGACGGGTCTTCAGGAGTGAGGATGATTTCACTTCCCTCGTCATGAATGCCCGCGCCGTATGCGGCCTCGACTGGACTAACCGCAACGGCAGCGGAGCCCGTCTCTTTAGGGGGTCGGAGCTTAGCTCCGCGTGGCAATTTTGCGGGCTTCAGCCCCTGAAGACTCCGAACTGTTTAATCGCAATTTCGGCACTCGACCCAAGTTTCAGCTACCTTCCATTGCGTTTATGTGATTCCGCGTTATATCTTTCTGCCGAACTGGACGGGGACAAACGATGACCTCTACACCAAAATTTCTGCTCGCTCTTTTCATTCTAGTTTTCAGCGCCGCCACTTTCCTCCACGCTGCTGACACTCCGCAGACAGCCCTGCTCGTGCTATCGAAAGGCTCACATGCCTTGTTCATTGTTGATCCCGCCACGCTGACGGTGGTGGCTCAGGTTCCTTCAGGTCCCGATCCTCATGAAGTCATCGCTTCTGCCGACGGCAAAACCGCCTACATCTCCAATTATGGCGGAGGCTCATACAACACCATCACCGTCGTCGACTTGGTCAATCAAAAAACGTCGCCAATCATCGACCTCGGTGCTTTGCGTGGCCCACACGGCCTGGAATTCGTCGGCGGGAAACTCTGGTTCACCGCCGAGGGTGCCAAAGTCGCTGGCAGCTACGATCCCGCAACCAATAAAATCGATTGGGTCATGGGCACCGGCCAGGACCGCACCCACATGATTTACGTCTTTGCCGACCTCAACCGCGTCGTCACCTCCAACGTTAGCTCCGCTACGGTCACCTTGATCGAAAAGGGAACTGGACCCGGACAAAACTTGGGACGCGGTCCTGGTGGACCGCCACCGGGAACGCCGGGTGGCCCCGCCGGCTCCGGCTTGATGGGCGGTCCACAACCCACTTGGCGGGAGACCCAAATCCCAGTCGGCCATGGCTCAGAGGGCTTCGACGTTGCTCCGGATGGCAAAGAAATTTGGGTAGCCAACGCGCAGGATGGAACCATCTCAATCATCGATGTAGCGACCAAGAACGTTGTGCAGACCCTCGACGCGAATGTGCATAGCGCCAATCGCTTGAAGTTTACGCCCGATGGAAAGTTGGTCTTTGTCTCTATGCTCGGTGGACCGGATCTGGCTATCTTCGACGCCGCAACTCGCAAAGAGGCGAAGCGCGTCAAGATCGGACGTGGCGCTGCCGGAATTTTGATGCAGCCTGACGGCGCGCGCGCCTTTGTTGCCTGTACTCCCGACGATTACGTCGCGGTCATCGACATCAAAACTCTGGAGATGACCGGAAAGCTTACGGCAGGGAAACAGCCCGATGGCCTCGCCTGGTCCGTCCGCAAATAGCGCATTGCTTCCCCTCTATGCGCATCGAAACCTGGTTGCCGCCGGCAGCTGCTTGGTGTGCCTTTGCGGTAGCCCCGAGATAGAACGCCATTACCAGTCCGAGCACAGCAAGGATCACAGCGAGCACCACCGCGAGCGTGGACGGCCGCCCCGTAGTTGGCAGACTTTCATTGATTGCCCGCACGTACCGCACGTGGCGCCACGCGGCGAAAATGTCGGAAATCACTCCCAGCAAAACCAGGAAAACTCCCAAGGGAAGCGAAAGCGCGGAGGGCTCGGAGATTCGTTGCCCGCTTGAGGACTCCAGAACCCGAAGAAAAAGCCCAAACCGCGAAACCACGAAGCCGAACGCCATCAGCGCCAGGCTCGTGCGAATCCACGCAAGAAACGTGCGCTCCGCAGCGAGATACACGCGCGGGTCGCGATTGGGATCTTCTGCCGGCATACAACGGTCCTCTGCTACTTGCGCAGTCCGGAAGGACCGAAGCATATCACCGTTCGCAATTTCGGACTAAAGGTACTACAGCCAAATTCACCGGCGCGGCCAGCGCGGCCATTCTGCGCTTGTGTGTTTCACCTTCGCGTCGCTATACTCAGCCCCACTTTTTTCAGACCCAAATTACATTTCGAAAAACACGCAAGGCCTTCGGGCAGCGTGCGCCCCGCAGCCGAAAACACTGCGATCCAGGCGTATCGCGACCCATATGGATGCGCTTCAGTCACCGACCCGTCGGGCCTACAAACCGTTTCCGTGTACCGCCGTCCTTGCCTACCACAAACTTGCGCTATCTCGGTGCGGTCATGTTTCATGGCCGCGAAACCATTCAGCCCCTCACCTCCGCAGCTACCTTTCAGTCCAATCTGGTCACTGATCTGATGCACGAGTCCGTTAGCGCCACCTTGACCCACGCCCAGGCGTCCGCATCGCCAACTTCCGATCAGCAAACCGCCATCGTCAATTTCGAGCTGGGCTTCACCTCGGCTCAAACGCTCGATTTTCGCGCCGGATGGCTGAACCGCGACGCAGGGCTCGGCGGCCCTCTCGCGCTTTCCAATCAGAGCTACTATCCCGGCACCAACGATTCCCTGGGCGCCGATCCCCACGGCAATCCGTTCAACTCCACCGCCTTCACCATCTATTCCGCTTGGGAAGGCGGCCCCGACGAGACGCGCCGCAAGATCGCCGCAGGCGAAAAGCTCTTCAATACCCGCCCGCTGACGATTTCCAACGTGCGAGGACTCACGGACAATGCGGCCCTCGCAAAAGCCCTGGGCACCACCGTACCGATCGCTCCCTTTCAAGGCTTTTGCACCACCTGCCACGACACACCAAACGTCGGCAACCACTCTCTGCCTTTGGCTTTGGACATTGACACCGGCCACGATTCCAGCGTCGAAACTGATTCCCTGATTGCAAATGGCGTCTCGCAACTCAACTTTCCTGAACTGCCCATCTTCAGATCACCGGTTGCCCGGATCCCTTCGCCGACCCTTCCAAACCTCCCTCGACCCCTTATGTGATCTTCACCACCAATCCCGGCAAAGGTTTGGTCACCGGCCTGTGCCTAGGTCAGCCGCACCAAAGGCCCGATTCTCCGCGACTTGGCCGCGCGCGCTCCGTATTTTCACGATGGAGCCGCTCGCAATCTCAGCGAGCTTCTCGACTTCTGCAACCATCGGTTCCAGATGAACCTCACCGACGAGGAAAAAGAGCAGCTAATTGCATTTCTCAATTCGCTCTAGTCTGGAGTGCGGTGGCTAGCCACCGCTTGGCAGTTTCCCAGACGGGTGTCTGATTGCGCGACCCTCAACATCAGGCCGTAAGCGAGGGTCGCGGGCAACGCCATTCCCATAACGAGCCGAGCCAATAATTCTCCACTCCCGCTCCTGCGGAAAACTTCTGCAATTAAGGCATTTGTCGTATGTGCATGCGAACTCCGAATCTTTACGGTAGAACCCGTGAGGTGACCGCTATGCATGCAAAACAGATCATCGAAGGATTGCTCCTGATAGTGATCATCAGCTCGGCAGCCATGTTACTGCTCGATTTCGTCCGCTACATGAAGATCCGCTCCCTGTAGCTGCTTGTCATTAAGGTTGAACCGGGTGGCCACACGCCGCCTTTGCGTGTGGGGATTCTTCGGGAACGGAGTCCGCGGAGCGAGGGATCTCTCCCGGTTTGTCGCCAGAGAAGATTGCATCCGCAAACGCACGTTCCTGCGTTCCCCCGTCAAATCCTTCTCGCAACCACCAAATTTTGTTGTAGCTTACTCGGATGCAAAACCGCCGAGCCATCCACGTCTGCGCTCTCCTCACGCTGTTGGTTCTCACTCAGCTGTCCCAATCGGCCGCAACCAAACTCATGAGTGTTCCGCGCGCAAAACTCTGCGTCACCGAGGGCACGATTGAGGAATCCCCCAACGACGGCGTGCTCGTCATCGTTCCCAAAATGCGCGCCTATGTGAACGCCTTCACTGCCCAACTGGTCGAAGCAAACTTCACCTTCCTCGGTTCCACCGGCAACGAAGCCAGGCTAGGCTCTGGCGAACTCCGCCGCCAATTCGGTTTGAAACTGCTGGCGCAGGACGCCTGCAACCTCGTTTATGCCATGTGGCGCATCGAACCCGAATCGAAGCTCGTCGTTTCGGTGAAGAGCAATCCCGGTCAGCACACCAGCGCCGAATGTGGTAATCGCGGGTACCGCAACATCAAGCCGCGCCACAGCACGCCCGTTCCTGTTCTGCGTTCCGGCGACACCCACGAACTCCGAGCCGAAATCAACGCAGACGAAATGAAGGTATTCGCGGATAACCGGCTAGTCTGGGAAGGCTCCCTCGGAGCAGACGCCGCCTCGTTCGATGGCCCGGTGGGCATCCGTTCAGACAACGCGCGCCTGCAAATTCAATTGCGCACCGGCCCTCTCCTGGAAGCAAAGCGAGGTCAAGCCCCCGGATGCAGATCCGGCCCTGAAGAATCGGAGTAAGTAGTAGAAATGGGTGCCCCACAGTGCGCCTTGGCGGTAGGGGTTCTTCGCAAAAATAATTGGTCTGCTCGTCATTCCGAGCGAAGCGAGAATCTCTGCCCCATCGCACGTCTTCTGTTCGATGAATCTCGCTTCGACGTATACCCACACCCTACACAGGAACGGTGTGTGTGCGAGGCTCTACCAGCCTCCCGCCTTTCATCGCCTCCGCCACTCCAGCCACAATGCTCTCCCGCGTGAACGGCTTGTGCAGGAAATGGGCGTCCTTCAAAAATTCCTCTCCGCCGTCTGTCTGTTCCAGATACCCGGTCATGTATACGATTTTCACGTCGGGCAGCTCGCTCTTTAGCCGCCTCGCCAGTTCCGGTCCACGCATTTTCGGCATAACGATATCGGTCAAAACCAGCTGAATCGACTTGCCGAACCGTTTTACCGTCTCCAGCGCTTCCCACCCGTTCTCCGCTGTTACCACGCTGTAACCGGCGCACTTCAGGAATTCACAAGCCAGTTCGCGCACCTCTCGTTCGTCTTCCACCACCAGCACGGTCTCCCGCCGCGCCACAGTCGGAGTCGCTGACGGCGAAGCCTGCGCCGAAACCTCCCGCTCGCTCGATTGCGGCAGATAAATCTCAAATCTCGATCCGTTGCCGGGGCTCGACTCCACCCAGATAAATCCTTCGCTCTGCTTCACAACTCCGTACACCGTCGCCAGTCCCAATCCCGTTCCTTTTCCCGGCTCCTTCGTCGTAAAGAACGGCTCGAAGATCCGCGTCTTGGTCGCCTCATCCATGCCGTGCCCCGTGTCGGAAACGCCGATCATAACGTACGATCCCGACGCCACGGACGGCCTCGTCCGCACGTAAACTGCATCCACGATGATGTTCTGTGTTTCGATGGTCAGCCTGCCTCCCAGCGGCATTGCGTCGCTGGCATTCACCGTCAGATTCAGCAGCACCTGCTCGATCTGCCCGGGATCCGCTTTCACGCGCGACAGCGAATCCCCCAGCCTCAGCGAAAATTCGATATCCTCGCGCACCAGTCGCCGCAGCAGTTTGCCCATCTCCGCGATAAGCTCGTTCAGGTCCAGCACCTTCGGTTGCAGCACCTGCATGCGGCCGAACGCCAGCATCTGCCTCGTCAGCGAAGCAGCGCGGTCCGCCGTCTTCCGAATCTGCTCGGAGTTTCTGTACAACGTGTCCCCGGGTTGCAGCCGTTCCAGCAGCAATTCGCTGTGCCCACGGATTACCGTCAGCAAATTGTTGAAGTCATGTGCCACGCCGCCGGCCAGGCGCCCCAAAGCATCGATCTTTTGCGCCTGCCGAAGCTGGCTTTCCAGCTGTTCTCTCTGCGCTTCATTCCTCTGCAAAGTTCCGCGCATGCCGTCAAACGCCCGCGTCAACTCCGCCAATTCATCGCGCCCCGCCGCCTTCAGCGGATAGGTGAAATTGCCGCGCTCCAGCGCGTGAACGCCCTGCAGCAGCGCAGCCAGCGGTTGCGTCACCGAGTCCGAAATCAGAAAGATGAGCGCGCCTCCGGCAACAATCGCCATCAGCCCCAGTGCCAGCAGCAGATTATTCAGTCGCCGCAGATACGCTTCGGCTTCGCTATAGGATTTCAGAACGAAGAGCTGCGTGGAGGGTTCCAGCCCGGGCGTCAGGTTCAGCGAAGCGGCGTAGTATCTCTCGTTGCCCAGCGAAAGCTGCGTCGTCGCCGCATGACTGCGCATTTGTTGCGCGAAATGGAATTCCTTCAGCGGCCCCAGAGTGCTGCCGGCGATCTCGCCGCCGTAAGCAAATGCCACGTCGCTCGCGGCAATGCGCGCAAAATCCGCCGCCACCCGTCCATCGATCAACCGCCCCACCGCCACCGTGCCCTTAAGATCTTTCTTTGTAGAGGGCTCTTCGTAAAAACTTTGCAGCACCACCTGGTACAGACTGCCGCCGGTAAACCACCACGCCGCGGTTTCACCGCGGCTGGTTGAATGCGAAACCAATGTTTGCGCCGCCGCTTTCGACAGCGACGAATTCGTCGAGTGCAATGCCACAACGCCGCCGTCTTTCCCGGCCAGCACAAACAGATTGGAGTCCTCCGATTGCCACGGATCTTCGCTCGCGTCCGTGATCGCCGTCGCGTCTCCGTCCCTCATGAATGCCAACGACGCCAGCAGGTCTGCCTTGCGCGCCAGCGCTGATTGCTGCTGCCGCTGCACGGTCTGGAATGTAAGGATGGCGTTGCGCGTGTCCTGTTCGATCTGGTGCTGCACCTGCCCCTGCGCTTCACGCCGCAAAACCAGGAGCGTGATGCTCGTCAAGCACGCTGTGAGCAGGACAAAGGAGAACAGTAGCTTGGTACGCAAGCGCAGGCGCGCGTGTACGTGCCGCACAAGGTCAGAGACAGCGCGGCCTGGGAGCGAGCGAGTCCATCTCAGCATGCTAATCACGAGTGTTAGAGCATACCCATCGTCCGCCCCACCACAAATGGCCCGTAAGTACCGCCCGGTCTGGTACGCACGGACAGGTCAGCTTGCCCTCGTAGGGACGGCCTTCTGCTTGCCATCCGCACAAGGGAGGCGAGCGCATGGTTTCCGCTGTGCTCGTTGTGTCTTCTGTGGTGAATCGCTGGGTGCCGCAACCTTGGTTCTTAAGGGTGCGGTTTTTCTCTTGCTGTCTGGCGTCCATCTCTGTAAAGGCGGCTTTACTCGCCAGGCTTTTTCTTGGGTCAGTAGTGGCCGCCTTCTGAGGCGGGCCGGTCTAGATGCAACGCATTCCTCGGTTTACGCGATTCCGCAATAGACCCTTCCCCCCACCGCTACTCTTTGGGCAAATTTCACAATCAGGTACCGGGGTACTATGGTTCGCATGAATCGCTTCTGAAAAAATAGATATGCGTGGACTGCTGCGCCGTGGGTGGAGTTCGCCCGGCATCACTACCGGACGAGCTCGGCCGAGGCGAGGGATGGAGTCTGTGGAAGCCGCAGCTGATGTAGGGAATTTGAACGAAGCGTTGCGAGGAGCAGGAGCCCCGGGGATCGCGCGAGCGAATCCCATTGCGCTGGAAGTGCGCGTCAACGCAACCGGTGCGCGCCCCAGTCAGGCAACAGCGAAGCGCGAACTTTTTTCGGAAGACACGCAGACCGCTGTCGTCTTTCCGGATGCGGCGGTAATCTCGTTGACCGCGGCCGTCATTCCGGGCCAACTGGTCTTCCTCACCAACAAAGAAAACAATCGTGAAGTCGTCTGCCAGGTCATCCGCAAAAGAAATAACCGTCCCACCAGTTGCTATGTCGAATTGCAATTCACCGAGCCGCAAAACGATTTCTGGGGCGTAACCTTTCCCGAAACGTCGGGAAAAGCGCTCTCCGAATCCCCGGCTAATCCCGTCGAACCGGCGCTAGACGACGCCGTTTCTGCCGAGGCCACGGAAGAGCCCGCTGCCGAGCCGGTTGCGGCGCCAAAGACGGAGGAAGTCGACTCCTTGCGACAAGAGGTCGAAGCCCTTCGCGAGCAATTGAAGGCTCTGACAGAAGCGAAAAAAAAGGAGGAAGAAGAAGCTGCCAGAAAAGCCGCCGAGGCCGTCAGAAAGGCCCAAGAAGAGGCGGACGCGGCTATAGCGGCATTGGCAGCCAAGCGCGACGCAGCCGCCGCGAAACCCTTGGTTCGCATGAATCTCCCAGGCCCGTCCGTTGCGCCGGAGCCCTCGGCAGCCGCGCAACCGAAACCTCCGGCACCGCAGCCGCCGCCGTCGCTGAAGCCAACCCAGCCACTCCCGAAGCCTCCGGCAAAGCCTGTTGCCCCTCCGGAGAATTCCGTTCGTTCGGCGGAGCGAGATGCGTTTGAAGATTTGTTGCCAAAGCCGGAACTGGATTTTTCCAACGCTCCCATCCCGGGCGAACGGCCGGACGACGATCGCTACAACATCTACAAGCCGCTTCGGAAAAAGGTTGGACTCCGCGACGCCATCTTGACTGTCGCGGCAACATTGTTGCTCGCAGGCGCTATCGGCTTCGCCTGGTACAAAGACATGCTCCCGATGGCCAGGAGAAATGCTCCGCCTCCCGGAGCAGCCGCGAAAAGCACCCCTGCGCCGAAGCCAACCACTCCGGCCAATGCACCGGCGAAGGTTTCCGCGCCCGGCGCGACGTCCTCCGTTCCATCAAGCCAACCCCCCGCTGAGCCGGATGCGAAGGCCCCCGATGCGTCTGCGGCAGAGGCTGCAGTAACCCCGCCCAAATCCGCCACCGAAGCGCCGGCAGCACCGAAAGCAGAAAGCCGGCGGAACGCACCGGCAGCTCGGTCGAAAAAACGCAGTGCCGCAACAGCCCCGGAGACGCCCGCCGTCGAAGCGCCCGAGCCAGTAGCCGCAGACGCGCCAGTGCTCCCAGCAAAATTAATCTACGCAGCCAAGCCCGTTTATCCGCCCGACGCCATGCGAAATTTCATCACCGGCGATGTCCGCATCACCGCAGAAGTTGGCCCCGACGGCCACGTCGACAAGATTACGGTCATCTCCGGCCCACCGGCCCTCCGCGCAGCTGCAGTAGAAGCCATGAAGCAATACGAGTACGAGCCAGCCACCAAGGGCGGCAAACCCAGCCCGTCCCAGGTCACCGCAACAATAAAGTTCTGGTTCGATCCATAGTTCCCGTCGAAGAATGGCATCCTGGTGTTGTTCTGCCATTCCGGACGGAGTCTGCGGAGTGAGGAATCTCTCTTCCTGTAGCGCACCCGTTCAAGGGTTAGGCTGTCCCTTTAGTTCTGAGGACGGCCGCTCTTTCCGTTATCAAATCATTCCTCTGCGCTCTCTGTGTCCTCTTTGGTGAATTATTCGCTCACCGGATGGCTCCCCAACCCCTGTGTTACAATCAAAGATTAAACACACAGGAAAGTTGCGGCATGTCTGAATTTCCCCTCATCGACAACACCCAGTTTGACCCCGAGGACGAGTATCGCCCGGAGCCCGAGCCTGAACCTCAGCCTCCCTCCTGGATGGACGGCAGCCTCCGCATCGGCATTCACACCTCCATCGCGGGGGGCCACATCAACGCTCTCGAGTCTGCCAAAAAGCTCGGCTGCAACGCCCTGCAAATCTTCTCGGCCAGCCCCCGCATGTGGCACACCTCCAATGTCCGCATACCGGAGTCCGACGCCAGGGCTTTTCGCGCCCGCCGCGCTGAACTCGAGCTAGGACCGCTGGTCGTGCACGCGAATTACCTGATCAATCTCGCAGCTTCACAGCCCATGCTCCGTACCCGCTCCATTCAAGGATTGCACGAGGAATTGGTTCGCGCGGTCATGCTCGGTGCGGATTTTCTCGTGGTGCACCCAGGCGCCAAGGGCGAATCCTCCATGGAATTAGCCATCGCCACGGTCATCGAAGGCGTCAAGCAGGCCGCGCGTCGTGTCCCCATGGCCGGGATGCGCATCCTCATCGAGAACACCGCCGGAATGGGCACGTCAGTGGGCGCGCGCCTGGAAGATCTGGCCCAGATTCTCCGCAGCCTCCGAGACTTGCAGGTCGGTGCGTGCCTCGATACGGCGCATCTCTTCGCCGCCGGTTACGACATTCGCAGCGAGGCCGGACTGGCGAACACCATCGCGCATATCGACGGCATCATCGGCTTGGACAATGTGCCGGTGTTCCATGTGAACGATTCCAAGATTCCGCTGGGCGGAAAGGTCGACCGCCACGAGCACGTCGGCCAGGGAAAAATTGGCGAGCAGGCTTTCGAGCGGATTCTGCGCCATCCGCGATTCGGCGCTGTCCCGCCCGAAGGTGTCACCGGCAGAGCATTCCTGCTGGAGACGCCCATTGAGGACCCCGGCGATGACCGCCGCAACGTCGCAAAATTGTGGGAGCTCGCGGGCGTGCAAGGCCCGGAAGCCGAGAAGGGTTTTTCGATGCTCACGCCGGCAATGCGCAAGTTGAAAAAAGAAATGGCCAAGAAAGGGAAGAAGTTCGCGAGTTACCGGCATCTCCCGGCGCCCAAAGCCAAGGCCACCAAAGTTTCCAGGAAGAAGGGCAACAAAACCGCGAAGCGGAAGGGATAATCACTCGTGGGGGACTACATCCCGCAGGCGATAGAATCGAAGTGGCAGCAACGTTGGGAAGAGAATCACGTCTTCGAATCGGCAGCTAATCCACAAAAACCCAAGTATTACGCGCTCGAAATGCTCCCGTACCCCAGTGGCACACTCCATATGGGGCACATGCGGAATTACACCATTGGCGATGTCGTCGCCCGTGTAAAGCGCATGCGCGGCTTCAACGTCCTTCATCCCATGGGCTGGGACGCCTTCGGCTTGCCCGCGGAAAACGCCGCCATCAAGAACCGCACGCATCCCCGCGAGTGGACCAACAAAAATATCGCCGAGTTCCAGCGCGTGCTCCGCCGCTTTGGCTTCAGCTACGATTGGCGCCGCGAAATTTCCACCTGCGAGCCGGAATACTATCGCTGGAATCAGTGGTTCTTCCTGCACATGCTGGAGCGGGGCATTGCCTACAAGAAAAAGAGCCGCGTCAATTGGTGTCCCAAGTGCTGCACCGTCCTGGCGAATGAGCAGGTCGTCAACGGCGGCTATTGCTGGCGCCACGAAGATACTCTGGTAGAAGCGCGCGACATCGAGCAGTGGTTCCTCAAGACCACCGCCTATGCGGAACAGTTGCTCGATGATCTGAAATTGCTCGAAGGCAGTTGGCCCGATCGTGTCATCGCCATGCAGCGCAATTGGATTGGCAAGTCCATTGGCGCGAAAATCCTTTTCGATGTCCCGGATCTTGGCGAAAAAATCGAAATCTTCACCACGCGCATCGACACGATTTACGGTGCCAGCGCGATCATCCTCGCGCCAACGCATCCGCTGGTGGAAAAACTGATTGCTGGGGCAGGGAATCGCGCGGCCGTGCAAGCGAAACTGACCCACATGAGGCTGTCCTCCGTGAAAACGGAAGATGTTGCCACCGCCGAGAAGGATGGATTCTTCACCGGCCGAAATGCCGTCAACCCCTTCAATGGCGCGAAGATTCCCATTTGGGTCGGCAACTTCGTGCTCCTCGAGTACGGCACCGGCGCCATCATGGCCGTTCCGGCGCACGATGAGCGCGACTTCGAGTTCGCAACGAAATTTGCGTTGCCCATACCCGTCGTGGTGGAAAAAGCCCCTGGCAGTTCAGCGCAGTCACCGTATCCTTCGGAGCCGTTCAGCGACTATGGCATCAGCGTGAATTCCGGCCCGTACTCCGGACTACCCACCGCCGACGCAATCGAAAAGATGGCTGCCGATGCCGAAGCTCGTGGCTTTGGCAAGAAAGAAACAATCTTCCGCTTGCGGGACTGGGGAATTTCCCGCCAGCGTTATTGGGGCACGCCTATCCCCGTGATCTATTGCCCGCAAGACGGCATGGTTCCGGTCCCAGACAAAGACCTGCCCGTGGTTCTGCCGCCTCATCCGAAACTCACTGGTGAGGGCGAATCGCCGCTGGCGACGGATCCCGATTTCGTCAACGTGAAGTGCCCCACGTGTGGTGGTCCGGCCCGGCGCGAAACCGACACCATGGACACGTTCGTGGATTCCTCCTGGTACTTCTATCGCTATTGCGATCCGCAGAATGACAAGGCGCCCTTCGATTCCTCCAAGGTCGGCTACTGGTTCCCGATTGACCAGTACATCGGGGGAATTACTCACGCCATTTTGCACCTCCTTTATTCCCGCTTCTGGTGCAAGTTCATGCGCGATCTTGGCTTGATCCAGCACAGCGAGCCGGCTGCGCGCCTCTTCACCCAGGGAATGGTCCTGAAGGGTGGCGAAGCCATGTCGAAGTCCAAGGGCAATGTCGTCGGCGCCATCGATATGGCGGAAAAATACGGCGCGGACACCGGCAGACTCTACACCCTGTTCGCCGCGCCTCCGGAAAAGGATCTGGAGTGGAGCGAGGAGAGCATCGAGGGCGCGTGGCGATTTCTGAATCGCGTCTACCGTCTGGTCGAGAAGCACAGCGAAGCCGTCAGCGCCCTGCAATCGCCCGCCGGTCAAGCCACAGACGCCGCCACGACCGAGAAGGAAAAAGCACTGCTCCGCAAGGCCCACCAGACCCTGCGCAGAGTCACTCAGGATTTTGAGACGCGCTGGCATTTCAATTCGGCCATTGCGCAAATCATGGAGCTAACCAACGCGATCTACGCGGCTGAGCCTCTCCACGAAGGCGCGCGCCCGGAAGTCCAGAAAGAAGTACTCGAACTAGTCACGCTCATGCTCGCGCCTATGACCCCGCATTTGGCCGAAGAACTCTGGGAAATGCTCGGACACAAAAACGGATTGTGGACCGTCGGTTGGCCCGCGTTCAATCCAGAACTTGCCAAAGAAGAGGAAGTCGAGATTGTCGTGCAGGTCAGCGGTCGCGTACGAGGCAAAGTGAAAGTGTCGGCCGGCGCAGCGCAACAAGAGGTCTTGAAACTTGCTCAGTCTGAAGCGGGCGTGACTGCGCATCTCGATGGAAAGAAAGTCGTCAAAGTAATTTATGTGCCGGATAAGTTGCTGAATATCGTTGCGGGGTGAAAAATAAAGTCGTCCTCTGAGGCACCCACGCGAGGGGGAAACGATGGAAGGTACCGCGGAAGTGAAAGCGTCCACCGAACAGGCAAAGTTGGCGATGGAAAAGGGCGGCGTCGTGGTCCTCGACTTCGGCGGCCAGTACACGCAACTGATCGCGCGCCGCGTTCGGGAACAGCAAGTCTTCAGCGCCATTCTGCCGTGTACCACCGCGCTCGAAGATATCCGCGAGCTCGCGCCCGCCGGAATCATCCTGTCTGGCGGACCCAGCTCGGTATACGACAAGAACGCTCCCAAATGTGATCCGGCGATCCTCGCTATGGGCATTCCGGTCCTCGGGATCTGCTACGGCATGCAGTGGATAGCAAAGAACCTTGGCGGAAAAGTGGAGCCGGCCGAGAGGCGCGAGTACGGTCCCGCCCAACTCGACGTGCACAAGGTCGACAGTCACCTGTTCAAGAATTTCCCGGACAAGATGAAAATCTGGAATAGCCACGGCGACCATGTCCATGAACTCCCGCCCGGCTTCCATGCCACGGGAAGAACCTCGAACGCCATTGCCGCAGCCGAGGATCCCAAACGAAGGATCTACACGGTGCAATTCCACCCCGAGGTCAACCACACTGATCGCGGCACCGAGATACTCAGGAACTTCCTCTTCACCGTCTGCAAGGCGGAACCCAAGTGGAGCGGCGCCGCCTTCATCGAGGAGACCGTCGAAGCCATCCGTAAAAAGGTGGGCACCCACCACGCCATCTGCGGCCTCAGCGGGGGCGTTGACTCTACGGTTGCAGCAGTACTAGTCCACCGCGCCATGGGCGACCGCCTAACCAACATCTTCGTGAACACCGGCATGCTCCGCAAGAACGAGTTCGAGCACACCCTCGAGATGTACCGCGACCGGCTCGGTCTTCGTGTTGTTGGTGTCGACGCTTCCGAGCACTTCCTTCACAAACTAAAGGGAGTTAGCGACCCCGAAAAGAAGCGCAAGATCATTGGCGGTGAGTTCATCGCCGTATTCGCAGCCGAGGCGCAAAAGCTGCAAAAGCATGAGGCTCAAGGTGATATTAGATTCCTTGTGCAGGGCACCCTCTATCCGGATGTCATTGAGTCTGTGTCCGTTAAAGGACCATCCGCAACTATCAAGACGCACCACAATGTCGGCGGCTTGCCCTCAGACATGCCTTTCGGCCTCATTGAGCCTCTGCGCGACCTCTTCAAAGACGAAGTCAGGCGCATTGGCAAGGAGTTGGGTTTACCACAAGAGATATTGGTGAAACATCCGTTTCCCGGGCCCGGTCTGGCCGTGCGGCTACTCGGCGAAATTACCAGTAAAGACTTGACAACGTTACGCGAAGCCGATGCCATCGTCGTTGAGGAGATCCGTCGCGCCGAACTCTACGAAAAGGTCTGGCAGGCTTTCGCCGTACTCCTCCCCGTCCGCAGTGTCGGCGTCATGGGAGACGGCCGCACCTACGGACTCACCGTCGCGGTCCGAGTCGTTCAGTCCGACGATGCCATGACCGCGGATTGGGTTAGGCTCCCCGGTGAAGTACTAGAACGCATCTCCGCCAGAATTGTCAACGAAGTCCCGGGAGTCACCCGCGTCGTCTACGACGTCAGCAGCAAGCCACCAAGCACCATTGAATGGGAGTAGAGGAACGCTAGCGTACCAAGCGGTATCAGAAAATACGTATTTCTACTGAGTACAATACTCCATTTTGTCCGCTACAAAGCAAAAGGCCGCTCTGGCTGGACAAGAGCGGCCCCTTGGCTATCAATTCGTCCCGGGGAAGACGAAGGGGAAAAGACGCAAACTACCGATTGGCCATCTTCTGCGCCATATACAGTAGCAGCTTGCGGTCTTCGTCGTCGGCCTTACTCAGCAAGCGGCGAAGCTTGTTGAGGTAACGTGCTTCTTTGCCTGCGCTGCCCCAAGCGATGTCATCTGACGACTTCCGCTTAGGAAGGTTAGGCAGTTGTGGCGGCTCTTCGCCGTCGTAGAACAGTTGATAAAGTGGGCATTCGAGAGCACGTGCAAGCTTTTCCAACGTTTCGATGGCTGGGACAGTATGGCCATTTTCTACACGGGAAATGTAGCAACGTAGGAGACCCGTACGCTTCTCGATATCACCCTGGGAGAGTTTCTTTTCTTCGCGCAGAGCGCGAAGCCGGTCACCGATAATCATGCGTCGAGTATTCCACATGTAGTAAGAGGTAGCAAGTCTAAACTTTCAGGGGGGTATTGAAACAATTGTAACTGCCCCTCCCTCCTTCGGCTACTGATGATGCGCACTAAGTAACCATTGTGACTGGTCTCTTTCACGGGTTCACAGCGCAGCGTTTTTGTGGCGGAGCGTTAGCTCCGACATCAAGTACTTGGCTTTCCACGGGCTTCAGCCCCTGAGAAGAGCTCAAAACGTTACCTGCGGGCGGCGCAAGGCTCCTTGCAGCCGCTTACCGAAACACCCCTAACGGTTGCATACTGTACAAGACGACCACATTAGCGTAACCAAATACCCATGGCACACGTCCCAAAAACAGGTGAGATGGCGGCGCAGGCACTAGCTCCGGTTATGACGCCCGCGGCGGAGGCGCTCCGGCGTGATGATGATCGCGAACTGGTACGGCTCGCCAAGTCCGACGACAAGGAGGCCTTCGAGATTCTCGTCCGCAGGCATCAAAGCCGCGTGTTTGCGGTCGCGGGTGGCATCCTGCGCAATAAGGAAGATGTCGAGGACGTCGCGCAGCAGGTTTTCGTTAAGGCTTATTTCTCTCTCAAGCGCTTTGACCAGCGTGCCGCGTTCAGCACCTGGCTGTACAAGATCACCGTGAATGAATGTTGGGACGTGCTGCGCAAACGGAAAGTGCGCCCGCTTTTGTACGAGTCGGATCTAAGCGAGGAGCAGGCCCACGAGTACAACGGGTTCAGCGAGAAAGCCACGGTGCCCGATGTCAGCGACCGCTTGGAGGCCCGCGAGAGAGTCGAGAAGCTGCTCGTGGATTTGGACGAGCGTGACCGTTTGATGCTCATCTTGAAGGAAGTTCAAGGATTTTCCGTCGAGGAAATCGCCGAAATCCTCGAGATCAACGGTAACACCGTGAAGGTGCGGTTGTTCCGGGCGCGGCGGCGAATCACGGAGAAAGCAAAACGGCGCGCAGTGAAGTAACGTGAAGGAAATGGTCGACAGGAATTTAGGAACCAAGAGGTGAAGCGGATGCCAACTGGGCCCAATCGAGAAATGCGCGGATGCCAGGAGTTCCGGGAGGAACTGGAGGCTCTGCCTTTGAAGAATACCGAATCCGGTGCGCTAGACGGATTGTCGCTGGCGCAGCGGGAACACGCCTCCAGATGCCTGGAGTGCCGCGAAGCAGCGGAAGATTTGGCATTGACGCGAGCTGCCTTGCAGCCGCTGGGAGAACTGTCTGCGGAACCCGGGCCGTGGTTTTCTTCGCGCGTGATGGCCAGGATCGCTAGCCGGGAATCCGAGATGGATTTGCGCGATGCCGTGTGGATTAGCATCAGGAAATTCGCGCCGCGGCTCGTCGCCGTCTGCGCGTTGCTCCTGCTGCTGGCGAGCACCTGGACGTACCAGTTGCGGCGCGTCGAGATTGCTGACCCTCCGCAAGTTTCATCCAACGAAACGGTTCTGGAGCCCGGCCAGCCGGCGCCCCTGAACGATGATGTACTCATCAACGACACTGAGGGTCGTCGATGACTTCCGATACCCGGCAAAAGGCCGGCCTTTGGCTGGCTGTCGTCTTTGGGCTAGGACTCGCCATCGGCGCTGTCTTTGGCTACAACTTCGCTGACAAAAGGTTTGCCGCGAGCAGGCCCACCGCCGCCCCGGCTCCCTTGACTGAACCGGAACGTCGCGGCAACCGCGTCGCAGAGCTCACCAAGGAGTTGCAGCTAACTCCGGAACAGAGCCAAAAAGTGGATGCCGTCTTGCATCAAGCCCACGACGAAATGAGAGTGATTCACGAAAAGTCCGAGGCCGACATCGATGCCATCAGACAAAAAGCTCGCACGCAAATGCGTGCTTTTCTCACACCCGAGCAGCTCCCAAAATATGAAGCCTTTGTAAAAAAGGTCGACGAAGACCGCAAAAAACAGCAAGCTCAACCTTCCCGATAAAACTCCAACCCGTTACCCAGCGGGAGGGCACGGCTTCGCCACTCGGCTCTTTAAGCCGAAGTTCCGCGAGGTTCGAGAAAGTATTCTGCTGATTTCCGAAGGGATAGCGCAAAATTCACCTTCCGGTTACTGGGAACATCCGAACCAATTCGTAGGCTCGGGCCTGCACCGGCGTGGG
>Ga0074045_10000299_pt1 | contig 48184 bp, 43 predicted proteins | sample BogForMeECP23OM2_FD_94442 | JGI IMG/M metagenome (GOLD analysis project Ga0074045, IMG submission 94442) | Bog forest soil microbial communities from Calvert Island, British Columbia, Canada - Bog Forest MetaG ECP23OM2 | ecosystem: Environmental > Terrestrial > Soil > Wetlands ... | reverse complement strand
TTACTGCTGGTCTTCCGTCTTCTTTGGAGCGGAGTTATCGATCTTGACGCTGGCTTCCGGCTTCAGCGTGCGCAGTGCCTTGTAGCTGCCTACAACGATCTCGTCGCCAGCCTGCAGTCCCTTGGTGATTTCGATGTCGGTGATACCGGAAATGCCGGTTTCCACCGGGCGGAAAGCCGCTTTCTTTCCATTAACAACAAATACGCCCTGCACTTCGTCCTTCTTCGGATCGCCGGCAGCCGGCGGAGGCGGCGCTGCGAGTGTCACGCTGCCATTTTTCTTGGCGTTCTTCGCCGCTTCTTCCAGGTCCTTACGGGAGCGCACCGCCAGCGCCTGAATCGGGATTGCCACGACGTCCTTCTTTTCGGCGGTCTTGATCTTGGCGGTTGTGGACAATCCAGGACGCACATTTTCCGGCGGGTTATCGAGCGTCACGACCACCTTGAAGTCTTTGGCTTCCTGGTTACTCGTCGTTGTTTGTGTCGTCGCCAAGCCGGAACTGCGCAGCACCGCCTGCGAACCTATTTCCGTCACTTTCCCTTTGAACACTTTTCCGGGCACCGCATCGATCGTTACGTCCGCCTCTTGTCCCGTTTTGATGTTGACGATGTCGGTTTCGTCGACCTTTACTTCCGCAGTTACGACCGACATGTCCGAGAGGGTCATCAGGAAACTGCCTGTGGCATTCTGCATGCCCAGCACAACGTATTCGCCCACCTTCACGGGCAAATAGCTGACAATTCCGTTGATCGGAGAGTAGTAAGTCGTTTTCGAAAGAATGTCTTTGGTGTGTACCAGCACGGCTTTGCTCTGATTCAACTGCGCGCGCGTCACTTCCAGTTGCGCCTTCAGCGAAAGCACGCGGGCTCGCGACGACTCCACCCCCGCTACCGCTCCGTCGTAGCTCGTCTTGCGCTGGTCGAAATCCTGTTTGGGAATCAAGCCATCTTTGAACAGGCCTTGCCCGCGATCGTAATCCAGCTTTGCCTTTTCCAGGTTCGCTTGTTGCTGAATCAAATCCGACTGCGCTGCTTTATAGCTGGCTTCAGCCGCCTCCACCCCGGACTCGCTCGCGTTAATCGAAGCGGACTGCGCTTGCACATCGGCATTGGCCTGCACGTTTTCCTGCAGCAAAAGCTTATCGCCCTTCTTGATGTGATCGCCTTCCTTCACCAGGATTTCTGTAATGCGGCCGTAACCCTGTGCTGTAACGTTTGTGTAAGTGGTGGGCTTCACTTCACCGGATGCCGTTACCACGGAAACCAGCGAATCCTGCTTGGCTACCTTTGCGGTTTGGACCGTTACCACGCCCTTGTTGGCTTGATTGATGCTGTAGAGAACCACTCCTCCCAACACCGCGGCCACGCCCAGACCGATACCGACCTTCTGCCACGTCTTCATGCGATTCCTTTCGCGCATCCGCCACGGACCACCCGGGCGGGAGACACTCGTCGTTGTTGGAGAACCTAGCGCCTAACGTAAATACGCCCCACGGGGGCTAAATGTTTCGCTGGAAAGGCGGAACCGGACCGTCGCGGTTTCGATTTTGTAGGGCAAGGCCAACAACCCGATTTGCTGCAACCTGTGGTGAAATGACCGACAACTTTATTGTAGGCCCAAATCAAAGGAAAGAAAAGAGTTGCAGAATCAGCGCAAAACTCTTCTCTCTGTGATTGGGGCACCTCTTTCTTAGACGCAAGCACCCGCAATTTGGTCGTCCCGCGGGCATGCGGCAACTTTGTTCTCGACTCGCCCTTGGCGTCGGCGCCTGCGGCCCAGTACTGCTGGCTACTTTGTGTTGAGCGGCTGAATGACGCCGTTGATCAGCCTTGGGTCCGTGAATTCCGTGCGGTCACCGGCGCGTTTGCCGGCAACGGGCAGCAGGCGAGCCGAAAGCGGTTTGTTCCATTTGACGGACAAAGTGGCGACGTCGCCGATCATGCGCCCGAGCGTCTCCACGCTGGTGTCGCCCGCCAGCGGAACCGTGTCGAGGCCAGTGCCGCACACAGCGGAGTAGCTCATCAACGCGTCAACGGAAAACAGGCCGGCGTTCCAGCGCTCCGCCAGCGTCGGGTCTTCCAGCACCGGCAGCATCAATCCCGAATAGCCAACCCGGCGCGCGCCGATTTCTTTCAGCGCCGAAGTGATGGTGCCCACGGCGGTAAGTGTTCCACTGGCGCCGAAAGGCTGCTGGGAGAGCAGCTCAATCGCCGCACCGATGGAGGCATCGACGGATGGCGCAGGCGAAAGGTCCTGGCCGAGGTAGTTCCACCCCTGGTCGCCGGCGATCTGCACGCTAATGTGTTCGACGTCGAAGGCTTGCGGGTACAGCAGATCGATCAAACGGCGGCGAGCATCGGCGAAATCGCTGGCGCCCTGAAAGGCAGCAGCGACGGTATTGGCGGATTCCAGGCCAATGGTGAATTGATGGCCGGCGCCGGTGTGATAAGCGGCCGGAAAAAACGGCGAATACGCAGGGACGTTCGCAATCGCGGCAAAACGGAAATTGCCTTCGCTGTGCGGCGTGTTGTCCGCGAGCGTCTTGATGATGCCTGCAGCGGATTTCACGGCCGGCCAATTCACGCCCTCATGGTTGGTCACAACCACGGTGCCGTAGAGCGACTTCGTGTTTTTCAGGATGTCGGCAAGAAGATCGGCCTGCGCGCCCCCCTCCTCGCCGGAAAGGTAAGCGGGGCCGATCGAAATCATCAGATGTTCCTGTTGCGCGACGCCGTCGAGGTTCTTGAAGAATTGCAGAGCCTCGGCGCGCGAAACCCCCTTGGTGTATTCGGGAAATGGTTGCGTGACGATGCGCAGAGTCTCTACCGTGTAGCCCTGCTTTTCGAACGTGGTTTTGGCTTTCTTGAGGAAATCGGCGGCTTCAGAAACCTGAATCTGATAGCGCCCGCGCTCGATATTGATGAATGCCGTAACGGTGCGGACTTTAGGCTTGGGAGCCTGAGGTGGATTCTGCGCTCCGCAAACAGAAACAAACACCAAGAACGAGAACAAAGCGGCGAAGGAAAGCAGGAAGCGACGGAGTTGGATTTGCATAGGTTTCAGACAAACGCGGAAATACCCGTAATCTTTTCTCCGATGATCAGCTTGTGAATGTCGTTGGTGCCCTCGTAGGTGTACACGCTCTCCAGGTTGTTCATGTGCCGCATCACGCAGTAGTCGTCGACGATCCCGTTGGCTCCCAGAATGTCGCGAGCTTTGCGCGCTGTATCCAGAGCGATGGCGACGTTGTTCATCTTCAGCATGGAAATGTGCGTAGCGTCGGCTTTGCCTTTGTCTTTCAAACGCCCGACGTGCAGCGCCAGAAGCTGCCCTTTCACGATTTCCGTGATCATCCAGGCGAGTTTCTCCTGAACCAGTTGGTGCGAGGCAATCGGTTTGCCCGCGAACTGCTTGCGCGTCTTGGCGTATTCGAGCGCGGTGTCGTAGCAGGCCATCGCAGCGCCCAGCGCGCCCCAACCGATGCCGTAGCGCGCCTGGTTCAGGCAACTGAGCGGCCCTTTTAGGCCCGTGACGCCAGGAAGCAGATTCGCTTCGGGGATTTCGCAGTCGCTCAGGGCCAGGCCGGAAGTGACGGAAGCGCGCAAGGACCATTTGCCGTGCACGTCCCAGGCTTTGAAGCCGCGCGTACCTTTTTCAACCAGGAAGCCGCGAACCCTGTCTTGTTCACATTTTGCCCACACCACCGCGACATCGGCGAGGGACCCATTTGTGATCCACATTTTTTCGCCGTTCAGCACGTACTTGTTTCCCTTTTTCACCGCACGCGTCAGCATTCCTCCAGGATTCGAGCCGAATTGCGGCTCCGTGAGACCGAAGCAGCCAATGGCTTTGCCTTCCTGGAGCAGAGGAAGCCATTTGTCCTTCTGCGCGTCGCTGCCGAAAGCATAGATGGGATACATCACCAGGGCGCTCTGCACCGAAACGAAACTGCGCAATCCGGAATCGCCGCGCTCCAGTTCCTGGGTCACCAGTCCATAGGCGACATTGGACATTCCGGCGCAGCCGTAGCCCTGAAGGTTGGCGCCGAAGAATCCGAGTTCGCCGAGCAAAGGCACTAGGTGCATGGGGAAAGTGGCTTCGCGGCTGTGTTTTTCAATGACAGGAAGAACTTCGTTGTCGACAAATTCGCGCGCTGTTTGCCGAACCAGTTTTTCCTCGTCGTTCAATTGCGAATCAAAATCGATGAAATCGACGCCGGAGAATGAGGGCATGGATCAATCCTTCGCGGCGCACTCCGCGCAGCGAGAGAAGTGTAGCAAGCGCAGCCAAGCGTGGCCAGCCTGAGGAGCGAGTCGTGCTTTGCTGAGTCGTGCTTTGCTGAGACACGAACCAAGACGAAACGGTCATCCTGAGCGAAGCGAAGGATCTCAACCCGTCGGAAGCGCCCATATCCGCTCGATGAAGTGCAGCTCACCCCCACCGGTGATGCCTTTCTTTAACGCTGCCAGCAGCAAAATTTGTTAGTTCGCAATGGCGCGCAAGAGCGCCGCCCCGTGGGCCGGCAGTTTCCGAGCCGCCTGATCAGCCGCACCCAGATCCTTGTGCTCCCACAAATCGCGCATGCTCGCTTTCGCGAAGGGAAGCTTCAGCTCACTAAACGCCACGGAAACGCTCTGCTCTTTGTCAGAGAGATTGAAGAGCGCAACGTATTTGTCCTTTGCCTTTGGGGCGTCAGCGACCCAAGCAACGTAGCCGGCTGATTCATAGGCCTGGTGATTGCCGGTGCTTTGCTGGTCGACCTCGATCACTTCCGGATTCGTGAGCAGCGCCAGGGTGAACGCATCGTTGGCCGGAAGGTCACCACCGAAAATCAGCGGCGATCGCATCATGGACCACAACGTCATCAGGGTGACCTGTTCGTCGTGCGTGAAATTCGTCCAACGGCGTGACCCCTGGTCATCCGGATCGCCGATTTTCCCGAGCGGCAGCATGTCCGCATCGGCCCACGCCCCGGGCCTGGAAAGCGGCGCCCAGGCTGCCGCGCGCGCGAATTGTTCTTTCAGGCTTGGCCAGGAATCCCAGAAATCATCGGAGATCCGCCACATTTGCGCGAATCTGCGGAAAAACTCGACTTCGGAAATGGGCGCAGGTCCGGGCGAGAGACTTAGAACCATAGGGCGGCCGCTCTTGCGAATGGCCAGAGAAAGGGCGCGAATTTCCGCGGGCTGGTAAAGGTGGCTGGCCATGTCGTCGGCTTTGATGAAGTCGACGCCCCAGGTAGCGTAGAGTTCCGCAAGGGAATCGTAGTACGCCTGGGCGCCAGGCTTGGTGGTGTCCACTCCCATCATGTCGGGATTCCACACGCAAAGATTGTCGGGGTCGGCGACGTCGGCGGCATCGTACGGCGTGCCTTCGATCGGCAAATGCTTGGTGACCGCTTCTTTGGGAATGCCGCGCATGATGTGAATGCCGAAAAGAAGTCCTTTGCTGTGGACATAATCGGCCAGCGGTTTGAACCCCGCGCCATCGGCCGCCGACGGAAATCGATTGACCGCGGGGATCAGCCGGCCGTAAGCATCCATCTCCAGTTTCGCGCCGGGAATATAGTTGTGCCCTTTGGCAGTGGGCGCGTACCACTGAATATCGACAACGATGTATTTCCAGCCGAATTGCGCAAGGTTTTTAGCCATGTAGTCGGCGTTGGCTTTCACTTCAGTTTCCGTGACCGCGGTGCCAAACGAATCCCAACTGTTCCAACCCATGGGCGGCGTCGCGGCGAGTTTCGGTGCCGTGGCCTGAGTTTGCGGCGCCGAGTGCGAAGCCATGCCACTCACGCACAACAGCGCGGTTGCTGCAAGGATCGGCATGGCTGCCAGGAACGGCCTTTTCATCTTGACTCCACAGGGAAGCACCCCTAGCGAGATCACTTTTTTCGGCAGTGCGAGAAATGGGGCTAGCACAGGTTTAACACAGAGTGCCGAGAGGAGTCACGGTACACTGGAAGGACAGAAGGGAAAGGCCAGATGGGTCAGACACGAAAAAACGGAGCGGGCAAGCGCAATCCGCAACTACTCATTTTTGATGTGGACGGTGTGCTGGTAGACGTCAAAGAAACCTATTGGCGGTCGGGGCTGCAAACCGTGCAGGCCTTGACCGGAAAGAAAGTCACGTGGGCGGAGTTTCACGAATGGAAGAGGCAGCCAGGAAATAACGACGACTGGATGATGGTGTCGCGCTGGGCTACAGCGCTTGGCGTGCCGACAACTTACGAACAAGCAAGGCTGGCGTTCCAGCCGTTTTACTGGGGCAGAAACGGCGAAGCGGGGAACGTGGTGAAAGAGAAGCTGCTAGTCACCCCGCGGATCATCCAAAAGTGGGCCCAGCAGCGCGAGCTGAATCTGTTCACCGGGAGAACCCGCCAGGAGTTCACCTACACCTTCGAACGCTGGCCCGCGGCCCGCTGTTTCCGCACCGTGATCACCATGGACGACGCCAAAAAGAAGCCCGACCCGGAAGGTTTGCGGCTGATCCTGGGCGAGCGCGAACCGCAAGCGGCTCTCTACCTGGGTGACAACATTGACGATGCCCTGGCAGCGAAGGCCGCGGGCATGCCCTTCATGGCCATTCTCCCAAAGAGCGCGTACGATTACCGGAAGCGGGCCAAGGAATTCCGGGAGCTAGGCGCCGTGAAGTTATTGCAACGCGCGCGAGACCTCGAGAATTGGCTGGAGTAACGCGCCATTCTCCCGTAGCTCCTGCCTTCGGGCCTGCGGTTGTTCGCGCTCCGGCGTGGTCGCGGGGGAGCGAAAGGATTGGTAGTATTGCGGAGCGGGCGGGTTGGGGAAGCAGCCTTTTTACCTTCTGGGCGAATCACACCAGTAGGGCCGAATAGGTGCGCGCCGGGAACCCGCCTGGGCGCGGCAGGGAATTTCTTGGTGGATAACAAGCAAGCTTTGGTTTGAGGTGCAACGATGTGGTCGATCGGCAGAACAATCCTAATCACCGGTGCAGGTCTGATCCTGGCGACAGCGGCGTTTGCGCAATCGGCCCCGGGACCGCTGACCCCGCCTCCGCAGCCAGCCTCTTCAGAAGATACGCCGCCTCCTGCGCCGAAGCGCGTGCAAGTGGCTCCGCGGAAGACCTTTGCGGGCGATTGGCAGTTGAACAAAGACGAGAGCGACGATCCCCACCGCAAAGTCCAGCAAGCGCACGGCACTAGCAGCAATACGAACAATGGACCGCGCATGGGTGGTGGCGGCTGGCCAGGCGGCGGTTGGCCGGGTGGCGGCTATGGCGGCAATCGCGGCAACCGGCCTCCACAAGGCGATCCTGGCGCCCCGGAAAAAGAAAAGATGCAGGAACTGGTCGACCCGACGATCCGGCTGAACGTGGAACAGAAGGAGCCGAAAGCGCCGGAAATAACGTTCACCGGCGATCAGAGCCACAAAATCATTCTCTACACCGACGGGAGAACGCTGGACAAGCCCAAGGACAAAAAGGAACCGCAGCAGGGGCCGGAGCAGCTCTTGGCGCACTGGGACGGGAACAAGCTGATGGCCGACGAACAAGTGGGCAAAAACGGAACCATGACCCGCAGCTATGAACTGTCGCCGGATGGATTACAGCTATTCGAGGACGTGCATCTGAATCTCGGCAAGAAAAACACCGACGTCACGATTCATTATGTCTACGACGCCGTGAATCCGGCAGAGTAAACGGAGTTGACGCCGCGCCTCAGCACAACAAGACTTGCCCGGACGGTAGTTCGATTCATGCGTTGAGCTTCGAGAGCGCCTGTTCGAGGTCGCTCAGCAAATCGTCCGTGGCCTCCAGTCCGATGCTCAGGCGCACGAGGCGGTGGTCGTAAGGCGGCCGGCCGGGAATGCGTCCAATATCGTAAGCGACGGCAAGACTGGTAACTCCCGCCCAACTGTAACCCACCTTGAAAAGCTCGAGGGCATCCACGAACGCAAAAACCTGCTGCTGCGAAGGGCCGGGCCTAAACACAATCGAAAACACACCGGACGAGCCCAGGAAGTCGCGCTTCCAGAACTCGTGGCCCGGGCACGACGCCAGCCCGGGATGAAGCACCCGCTCGACTTCAGGGCGCGCAGCCAGCCATTTGGCCACCGTAAGCGCAGAAGTTTCAATGGCCGCGAGGCGCACACCCAGTGTCTGCAGTCCCCGCAGCGCGAGGCTGCAATCGTCGGGCGAAACGTTGCTGCCGAGGACCTGTTGCGCAAGGCCGAGGCGCTGATGCAGCGAATCGTCGCGCACGGTGACGGACCCGAGCAGAAGATCGCTGTGGCCGCCAATGTACTTGGTGACGGCCTGCATGGTGATGTCCACGCCGTGGTGGAACGCGTGCAGCAAAACCCCGGCGGACCAGGTGTTGTCGAGCACCACACGCACGTCGCGGGCATGAGCAGCGGCGACAATCGCGGGCAGATCCTGCACCTCCATAGTGATGGAGCCGGGACTTTCGCACCAGACCAGGCGCGTGTTCTGTTGAATAAGCGAAGCAATCCCTGCGCCGATCATGGGGTCGTAGTAGGTTGCGGAAACGCCAAAGCGGGAGAGCAGCGTCGAGGCCAGCTTGCGGTTGGGGAAGTACACGCTCGCCGGGATCAGGATGTGATCGCCGGTCTGGAGCAAGGCGAAATTAACGAGTGAGATGGCGTTCTGGCCGCCGGGCGTGAGGATGGTGTGTTTGCCGGATTCCAGTTCACAGATGCGCGCGGCAAGCTCCAGCACCGTGGGCGTGCCATAGAGGCCATACGTGTACCCGACGCGGTGCTGGTCCCAGGTGTCGCGCACAGCCTCGGCCGATGGGAAGACCGTGGTCGAACCACGGTAAACCGGCGTAACCAGCGAACGGTAGCCCTGGGGAATCTTCGCGTCAGTGTGAATCAGCTTGGTTTTCCAGTTCTTGGACATGGCATCGGCTCTCATTTCGAATGACGCACAGAAAGCGAAGAATGTGAAAGAGGAATTATAGCGGGGATCAAAGCGGATTAAGTTCCGGGAACCCGGTAGGAAACGGGCAGCTAAATTCCAATTTGGAACTCCCCAATTCCTACGCTTTTGTATCGAAAATTCTGTTCCGACTCACTTGCGTTTCGTTGACGGGCACTCGCGGCGAATGTTATAAGTAGAAGTTCTGTGAGGCGGCACAAGCCCTCCGTATGCTCCTACCGGGTCGAGACACGGCGCGGCTGCCTTCCTGAAATTATAGGCGAAACAATTCCATGCCAGATTTGGTTCACCAACTAGGGGAACTTTTCCTCGGGGCTGTGCCTGTAGTCCTGATCGTCGTGGTTTTTTATCTGCTCCTGCGTTCCCTTTTCTTCCAACCCTTGCTGAAAGTCATGGCGGAGCGCGACGCGCGCACCCTCGGCGCGCAGAAATCCGCGGAGGCGGCGCAAGCCGCAGCCGCCGAAAAGATTCGCCAGTATGAAGAAGCGCTGAAACAAGCGCGCGCCAAGGTGTATGCCGAACAGGAAGCCGCACGAAAGAAGCTGATGGAGGAGCGCGCAGCGTTTCTGAAGGAAGCGCGGGCCAAAGCAGCCGCGGAAGTGAACGCGGCGAAAGAGGGCTTCGACAAGGAAGTTACGGTGGCCAAAAAAGAGCTCGAAGGCACCGCCGTCGAACTATCCGTGGAAATTGCCCGGCGCGTGTTACAAGCCCCCATGGCGCCGGCCAGTCCGGCGAGCGAGGCCCAATGAAGCGCAGCCTGCAAATGCTGAGGTCGGTGCTATCGCTGGGCGCGATTTTGCTGTTTGCGGTGGCAGCGCAGGCCGCGGAGGCGGGCCAAAGCCCTGCGGAAAGCCAGATCGGCTGGCTGTTTAAGTGGATCCATTTTCTGATTCTTTTGGTGGTACTGCTGTGGCTGTTCAAGAGAGTCCTGCCTCCCATTTTCCGCCGCGAAGCCGACATCATCAGTGAAGCCATCGCGAAGGCGGCAGCGGCAAAAGGCGAAGCAGAACGCCAATTGAAAGAAGCCGCCGTGAAACTCACGCGCCTGGAGCAGGAAGTGGCCGAGTTTCGGGCCGCAGCGCAGAAAGAAGCGCAGGCCGAACTTGAACGTCTGCGGAAAGTCACACAACTGGACGTGGAGAAGATTGGACTCGCAGCGAAAGCCGAAATCGAAGCGGCAGAGCGCGCGGCTCGCGTGGCGCTGAAGGCCCTGGCGGCAAAGCTGGCGGTGGACGGCGCGGAATCTCTGGTGGCCAAGCAAATGACGCCTGCGGTGCAGGATGCACTGATCCATAACTTCGTCGAAAGTCTGCAAGGGTGGCCCAATTGAAATCGGCAGCCCTGCAATATGCCACCGCCCTGGCGGAGATTGCGTTGGAACAAGGTGCAACCGAGCCGGTGCTGAACCAGTTGGGGGATTTTTCCATGGCGTACGCCGAGTCGGCCGAACTCAGGACCTTCCTGAGCAACCCGGTTGTTACGCGAGAAGCCAAGCACGGGGTAATCGAGAAACTGCTGGCGCGTCTTGGGGCCAGCAAGATCATTCGCAACTTCCTGTTCGTGGTGGTGGATAACCGGCGCACGCATCAACTCCCGCACATCATCGCAACATTTCAGGAAGTCATCCGCCAGCGACAGGGCATTGCGGAAGCGGAAGTGGAATCCGCCATGGAACTGAATGCCACGCAAAAGACGCAACTGTTGCAGACGCTGGAGCACGTGACGGGCAAAAAGATTCAGGCGAAGTACTCGTTGGATCAGGCATTGTTGGGTGGAGCGGTCGTGCGCATCGGGGATACCATTTACGACGGCTCATTGAAAAGCCAGCTGAACCAGATGCGGGCACGCCTGGCGGCGGAATAGGAATTCGGGAACGGAGCAGGCATGGCAAATATCAAAGCGGACGAAATCAGCAAAATCCTGCGCGAACAGATCGCGAACTACGAGCAGACCGTTTCAGTCGATGAAGTCGGCTCGGTGATCAGCGTGGGCGACGGGATTGCCCGCATTCACGGGCTGGCAAAAGTAATGTCGGGCGAGATGCTGGCGTTCCCGCACAACGTTTTCGGAATCGCGCTGAACCTCGAGGAAGAAGAAGTGGGCGCGGTGCTGCTGGGCGAATCCTCCGAGCTGAAGGAAGGCGACACGGTCAAGCGGACGAATATGGTCATGTCCGTGCCCGTGGGCGAAGCGTTGATCGGACGCGTGGTGAATCCGCTGGGCGAGCCGGAAGACGACCAGGGGCCCATCGCCACGAAGCAACGCAACCCGCTGGAACGAATCGCTCCTGGCGTGCTGGACCGGCAGCCGGTGCGCGAACCGCTGCAGACCGGTATCAAAGCGATTGACTCCATGATCCCGATCGGACGCGGCCAGCGCGAATTGATCATTGGCGACCGTCAGACCGGCAAAACCGCGGTCATTCTGGACACCATCATCAACCAGAAGGGCAGCGACATGATTTGCATCTATTGCGCCATCGGGCAAAAGCGCTCGACGATTGCCCAAGTCGTGAAACTGCTCACCGACTTTGGCGCCATGGATTACACCATCGTCGTCGCTTCCTCCGCCGCTGAGCCTGCTTCGCTGCAATACATCGCTCCTTATGCTGCTTGCGCTATGGGCGAATATTTCCGCGACAGCAAGCGCCACGCAGTCGCGTTCTACGATGACCTTTCCAAGCACGCGCAGGCTTATCGCGAGATTTCGCTGCTGCTGCGCCGCCCACCCGGTCGCGAAGCGTTTCCGGGCGACGTTTTTTATCTGCACTCACGCTTGCTGGAACGCGCCGCAAAATTGAACGACAAGCTAGGCAGCGGTTCGCTCACATCCTTGCCGGTAATTGAGACGCAGGCCGGCGACGTTTCCGCCTATATTCCAACCAACGTCATTTCCATTACCGACGGGCAGATTTACCTCGAATCGGATCTGTTCAACGCCGGCATTCGTCCCGCGATCAACGTCGGTATTTCGGTGAGTCGCGTCGGCGGCAACGCGCAAATCAAGGCCATGCGCCAGGTGGCCGGCACGCTGCGGTTGGACATGGCGCAATTCCGCGAGTTGGCGGCGTTCGCGCAGTTCGGCTCGGACCAACTGGACAAAGTAACGCAGGCGCAACTGGCCCGCGGCCAGCGGCTCACGGAAGTGCTGAAACAGGATCAATATCAGCCCCTGTCCGTAGAGAAACAGGTGCTCGCGCTTTACGTTGCGACCAGCGGCTCGCTCGATTCCATTCCGGTAAGCGAAGTGCGGCGCTTTGAAAAAGAATTCCTGCAGTTCGCGGAAACGAATTATGCCGGTGTCCTGAAAGAGATTGCCACGAAGAAGGCGCTCGATGACGGCATTAAGGCTTCGATCAAATCCGCCGTAGACGCTTTTAAGGAGCGTTTTGCCGCGGCGCTGACGGCGGGAGCGGCGCATTAAGCCACGCGCCTGACCAGAAACTATGCCAACACTCCTCGATTTTCGGCGACGCATCCGCTCGGTAAAGAGCTCGCAGCAGATTACCCGCGCGATGAAGTTCGTGGCGGCGGCCCGCTTGCGGCGCGCGCAGGAAGCGGCGCTGGCGGCGCGGCCGTATGCCAAGGAACTGGCGCGCGTCTTGCGGTCGACAATGGCGCGCATCGAATCGCCGCAGCATCCCCTGCTGGCGAAGCGGCCCGAAGAGCGCATCCTGCTACTGGTGTTATCGGGCGAACGCGGGCTCGCAGGCGCATTCAATAGCAATGTTCTGAAGCAGGCACACGAATTCATGCGCAGCAAAAAGGGCAAGAAGATCGTGCTTGTCCCGATCGGGAAAAAGGGCCGCGACTCGCTGCGCAAAGCTGGTTTTCAATTTGCCGCGGAATATGTGAACGTGCTGGCGCGCGTGGATTACAAGGTCGCACGCGAAATCGCGAACTTGGTAAGCGATCTGTACGCCAAAGATGAGATCGATGCGGTGTACGTGGTGTTCAGTGAGTTCAAGAATGTAATGGCGCCGAACCTGGTGGTGGACAAACTGCTGCCCGTCGAAGAGGTTAAGGAAGGCCCCGAGACAGAAAACGCAGCGGCTCCCGTTCCCGCTTCCGCTCAGGTCGATTACATTTACGAACAGCCGGAGCAGCAGATTCTGGACCGCCTGCTCCCGCGATACGTCGAAACGCAAATTTTGCGCGTGATGCTGGAATCCTGTGCTGCCGAGTATGCCGCGCGAATGACCGCGATGGAAGCCGCCACGCGCAATGCCGGCGAAGTGATCGATGCGCTGACGCTGCACATGAACAAAGTCCGTCAGGCAGCCATCACCAAGGAGATCATCGAAATTGTCAGCGGAGCAGCAAGTACAGCGTGATTCGTGACTTGTGAATCGTGACTCGTGAAAATCACGTTGCGAGATTAGAGGAGTTGATGATGGCAGAGCAATATGCAGCGGTAGGACATGTGGTGCAGGTCATTGGCCCGGTGCTCGATATTCAGTTTGAGTCTGGGCACCTGCCGGCGATTTACAACGCGGTGCGCGTCACCAGCGAGGGCTACAACGTGCCGGAACCGCTGGATGTCACGGTGGAAGTGCAGCAGCACCTCGGAGATGGACGTGTGCGCGCGGTCGCCATGGAGCCAACCGAAGGCATGGTGCGCGGAATGAAAGCCTTCGACATGGGTAAGCCGATTGTCGTGCCAGTAGGTCGCGCGACGCTCGGCCGAGTGATGAGCGTCCTCGGCAAACCAGTTGACCAACTCGGACCCATCGTAACGGACACTTACTATCCCATTCACCGCCCCGCTCCTTCCCTGGAAGACCAGTCCACCACCCTGGAAATGTTCGAGACCGGCATCAAAGTCGTCGACCTGATGGAGCCGTATGTGAAGGGCGGCAAGATCGGTCTGTTTGGCGGCGCGGGCGTGGGCAAGACCGTGCTGATTCTTGAACTGATTCATAACGTTGCCATGCAGCACGGCGGTTTGTCGGTGTTTGCTGGCGTTGGTGAACGCACGCGAGAAGGAAACGACTTGTGGTTGGAAATGTCGGAATCTCACGTCATTGAACCGGGGAACTCCGAAAAGTCTCGCGCCGCGTTGATTTACGGACAAATGACGGAGCCGCCCGGAGCGCGTCTTCGCGTGGGCCTTACGGGTGTGACGGTCGCAGAATATTTCCGCGACCAAGAACACCTGGACGTGCTGTTGTTCATCGACAATATTTTCCGCTTCGTTCAGGCAGGTTCGGAAGTGTCGGCACTCCTGGGACGCATGCCTTCGGCCGTGGGCTACCAGCCAAACCTGAACACGGAAATTGGCGAATTACAGGAGCGCATCACCTCGACGAAGACCGGATCGATCACCTCAGTGCAGGCGATTTACGTACCTGCGGACGACTACACCGACCCCGCCCCGGCTGCGACATTCACGCATCTGGACGCCACAACAAACCTGAGCCGCCAAATCGTCGAACGCGGTATTTATCCCGCCGTGGACCCGCTCGCCAGCTACTCGCGAATCCTGGATGCCCGCGTGGTTGGGCAGGAGCATTACTCGGTAGCGCGCGCGGTGAAGTCCGTGCTGCAGCGCTACAAAGACCTGCAAGATATCATCGCGATTCTCGGTATCGAAGAACTTTCCGACGAAGACAAGCGCACCGTGGCCCGCGCGCGGCGCATCGAGAGGTTTTTGTCGCAGCCCATGTTCGTTGCGGCGCAGTTTACGGGATTGGAAGGCAAGTACGTCAAGATCGAAGACACCGTGCGCAGTTTCAAGGAAATCGTGGAAGGCAAATACGACGCTGTTCCGGAACAGGCGTTCTACATGGTGGGCACCATTGAAGATGTCCTCGAAAAGGCCGAGAAAATGAAGGCGGGCGTTTAAGGAAGAAAATGCTTCCGGAAGCCATAGAACTGATCGTAGTGACACCCGAGCGGCAACTGCTGCGGGAGACAGTCGTTGAGGTGACCATCCCCGGGCTGGACGGCCAGTTGGGGATCTTGCCCGGGCACGCGCCACTGATCACCGAACTGGGAATCGGGGAGTTGGGCTACCGGACGGCGACCTCCAGCCAGACGACCACACTGGCGATCGTTCACGGGTTTGCGGAAGTGCTGCCGGAGCGCGTGACGGTGCTGGCAGAAACGGCTGAGCGCGCTGAAGAAATCGATCTGGCGCGCGCCGAGGCTGCACTGGCGCGGGCGGAGAAACGCATGGTTTCCCATGATCCGGATATTGATTGGGACCGTGCAGCGATCGCATTGCAGCGTGCAGTAATCCGAATCCATGTGGCCCGGAAGTACCGCGGCGTGGCCGTCGACGTCGGCTGAAGCTGGCGCTTGGCGCTGCGACCGGCTTGTAACCTTCCCGCAGTTTCTCAATCCAATGTCCGGGAGATTTAGGATGGAAGACGTAACAATCTACAGCACAACCTGGTGCCCGGACTGCTACCGGGTGAAAAAGTTCCTGAAGGATCGCGGCCTCGACTTCCGCGAAGTGAACATTGAGGAAGATGCGGACAGCGAACACCTGGTCATGCGCGTGAACCACGGCAAGCGGAAAGTGCCCACGTTGAAAGTGGGTGAACGCTATTTCGCATGCAGCCCCTTCAGCGCGCAACGTTTGGCCGATGAGCTGAAAATCCCTCTAAATTCCTGAAACCACGTATCCGGAGTTAGATGCTGCCAAATAGAGACTGCTTCAAGGCGGATATCTGCGCTTCGTTGCGCTTGTAAAACGTCCATTGCTTGATTCTTTTCCCGCGCACCAGCCCCGCCTGCGAAAGGAGTTTCAGATGTTCGCTCGCGGTGGGATGGCTAACCTTGAGTTTGCGCGCGATCAGCAGACCGCAGACGCCATCCTTGACCAGGTCTCCATCCTTCTGTGGCGGGAAGTGTCTCGTCGGCTGCTTCAGCCAATTCAGGATCAGCAGGCGATTTTCATTGGCCAGAGCGCGGAAGATTGTGTTTGAAGTAACCATGTTTCTGGGCCAAAATGGCACTTGTGTATTTAGCTAAACGCCTAAATGATACCAGGGTCGCTCCATGAAGGCCACGCAAATTTCGTTTCCGGACCAGAACCGCATCAGCGCCACATACTCGCGCATCCGAGAGTACATCCGGCGCACGCCCGTCCTCGAGATGCAAGGCGCCGACTTTGCTCTGGGACCTTTCCCTCTATTCCTGAAGCTCGAACTGCTGCAGCATACCGGCTCGTTCAAGGCGCGCGGCGCGGTGACGAACCTGATGTGCCGCCAGGTGCCGCCTGCAGGCGTGGTTGCAGCTTCCGGAGGCAACCATGGCGTGGCAGTCGCCTTCGCCGCGAAGAAGTTCAATGTTCCCGCGCGCATTTTCGTGCCGAGTGTTTGCCCGGCTGCGAAGCGGCAACTCATCCAGGGCTATGGCGCCGACTTGGCGATCGCAGGAGACCGCTACGCCGATGCGCTGGAGGCAAGCAAGCTCTGGCAAGAGGAATCAGGCGCAATGCCGATTCATGCGTTCGACCAGCACGAAACGCTTCTAGGACAAGGAACCGTAGGCCTCGAGTTCGAAGAACAGGTGCCGGACCTGGATACGCTGTTCGTGGCTGTAGGTGGCGGCGGCCTGATCGGCGGCATTGCCGCGTGGTACCAGAAAAGAATCGCAGTCATTGCCGTCGAGCCGCAAGCAGCCCCGACGCTTGCGAGGGCCCTCGAGGCGGGACGTCCCGTCGACGCTGATGCCGGAGGAATTGCCGCGGATTCGCTGGCGCCAAGAAGAGTCGGCGAGTTGATGTTTCCCATCGCGCAGAAATATGTGCGGAAGGTCGTGCTGGTTTCCGACGATGAAATTCGCAACGCGCAGGATTTGCTGTGGAAGTCCGCGAGAATCGCGGCAGAGCCGGGTGGTGCGGCAGCACTGGCGGCGCTGACCAGCGGGATTTATCGTCCTCGAAACGGTGAGCGCGTGGGTGTGCTGATTTGCGGAGGCAACACCACCGCCGTCGATTTCTCCCGATGAGGCCGCTTGTAGCTCAGGACTGCAGGCTTGAGGTTTTGCTCACGCCGCCTCGCTCGGTGTCGGAGCGGAAAAAGAGAAAGGAAGCGCCATGACCGCATATGCAAAGTTAAGGGAATTGCAGATCACTTTGCCCGTGGCTGAGGGCCCGGTTGCCGCGTTTGTTCCCACCGTGCGAACGGGGAATCTGCTGTTCGTTTCGGGCCACATCGCAAAGCGCGATGGAGAACCGTGGGTGGGAAAATTGGGCGTTCAGATGAGCACAGAAGAAGGCAAGCTGGCAGCGCGCAACGCGGCGATTGATTTGCTGGCAACTCTTCATCACGAACTGCACGATTTGGAGCGGGTGAAGCGCATCGTCAAAATGCTGTGCCTGGTCAGTTCCTCGCCGGATTTTACCGAGCAGCATTTGGTCGCCAATGGCGCGTCAGAACTCTTGCAGGAAGTATTCGGTGCCAGGGGAAAGCATGCTCGTAGCTCTTTCGGAGTAGCGCAGCTACCCACGGGCTCCTGCGTCGAAATCGAGTTAGTCCTGGAACTGGCAGACTGAACTGCCAAGGGGACTTAGCTGGCAATCCCGCGAGTGTAGACCCGGGTCACATTGAGCGCGTCGTCGAGCAGCAGGATGTCCGCATCCGCTCCCGGCCGCAATGCCCCCTTTTTAAACTCGATGCCCAGAAGTTTCGCGGGATTCAACGTCAGCATCCGCAACGCCTCTCCCAGAGGAATGCCCAGCTTCACAATGTTGCGCAGCGAGCGATCCAGCGTCAGCGTGCTCCCGGCAAGCTTTCCCTCCGAGTTGCGGCAAACTCCCCCGCTCACCGTCACTTCCATTTCTCCCAACATGTATTTCCCGTCCGGCATCCCCGTAGCCGCGGTGCCGTCGCTGATCAGGATCACGCCCGCAGCGCCTTTGGCCTGCAGCAGCATTTTCATGGCGATGTCCTCGACGTGAATGCCGTCCGCGATGAGTTCCGCGGTGACTTCCGGCGAAGTGAGCACCGCGCCAATCACGCCGGAGTCGCGATGCGAAAATGGGCGCATGGCATTGTAGACGTGAATGGCGTGATGAACACCGTGCGCGATCGCGGCGCGCGCCTGCTCGTAATTGGCATCGGTGTGCCCCATGCCAACAACCAGCCCCGCATTCCGAGCCGCTTCAATGCACGGCGTGGCGCCAAGCAGTTCGGGCGCAATCGTGATCAACTGCGCGTGACCACCGGCAGCCTGAATGAATTTTGCAAGCATATCCGCGGATGGCAGGTGAATCCATTCGGGCGGATGCACCCCGCGCCGCACCGGGCTGATGAATGGTCCTTCGAAGTGAATCCCCAGCACTTCGGCCCGTGAATCGGCGGCTTGATGCTGCATGGCGATATATTTGGCAATTCCCTCGGAGCTTTTGCAGATCGCGTCCGGACTTGCAGTGACCGTGGTGGCAAGAAAGGAAGTGGTGCCGTGGGATGCGATCATTTTGGCGACCGTCTTCAAAGCATCGTCCGTGGCTTCCATCACGTCGTGGCCGCCCGCGCCGTGGATATGGACGTCAACGAACCCTGGCGTGGCGATCAGGTCCGTTGCCTGGAGCTCTGTGGCGCCCGCAGGCAGCGAGAGGCCCCCGCGCGGTCCAAGCGATTCAATGACACCGTCGCGAATCACAATGGCGGCATCGTGAAGTTCCCCCGAAGAAGTGAAGGCGCGGCCGGCATGGAGCAATGTTGTGGTCATAAGGTCCTGGCAGAAACTTCATCGTAACGGAAATTGCGCCGGGCGCAAAAACAAAATGGGCAGGAGTTGAATCCTGCCCACCGTCAGAAGCAGCTCTGGAAGTGCCAACTACTTCGCCATGGTGATGCTGGCGAGCTTCAGAGTATCGCCGTCAACGCTGCCCTTGACGGTCACGTGATGCCCGGCGTGCTCGGCAACTTTGTCTTGTGCATCGACGACGTACACCTTCTTGTCCGCGTCGTTCACGAACACATATTTTGCGCCTTTTTCCTTCACGCACTTTGTCGTGCACTCCGCGGCACCCTCATGTGCGCCCTTGGCGCCGCACTGGCTGTCGGAAATCCATCCTGTCCAGGTGCCGTCCGCGGGCGCGGCCAGAGAAGCGGCACAGAGAAAAAACAGAGAAGCGGTCAAAGAACGAAGTTTCATAAGGACTATCTCCCCGAAGTGGAATGCTGCGGTTCGCAGGCTGGCAGTTAGCCTCGCACAGTTAGCTGGCGCTGTCCAGCAAGTGAGCACTTCTAATGAGGTAAGGAAGGGGACATTTCTAAAGAGGCTTGACACTCAAGAAAACTCCTGTGTTGACAATCAACAGGAATATGGCAACCTTCCTTTTTCTCCTGTTGATCGTCTAAAGGAGCGTATGCCGGAATCGAAAACGGAAGTCCTGCAGGGTACTCTCGACTTGCTCGTGCTGAAGACCCTCGATTCCCTGGGCCCGATGCACGGCTTCGGGATCGCCTTGCGCATCCAGCAGGTCTCCCAGCATCTGCTGCAATTGAACCAGGGGACGCTTTATCCTGCGTTGCTGCGCCTCGAGCAGCGCGGCTGGATTGTCTCCAAGTGGGGTGTTTCGGAGAACAACCGCAAGGCTAAGTTTTATTCTCTGACCCGTGCCGGGCGCAAGCAACTCGTGGAGCAGGCAGAAAGCTGGGGACGCATGTCCTCCATGATCAACCGGGTGCTGAGTACGAGTTAGATCATGCGAGCACCCTTGCACATTTTCATCCACCGCCTCGCGGCGCTCTTTCGTCGCCGTCGTCTCGAAGACGACCTGGACGAGGAATTGCGCTCGCACCTCGAGATGGCTGTGGAGCTGAATCTAAGCAAAGGTGTGAGTCCCCCTGACGCCCGCCGCGAGGCGCTGCGCAACTTCGGGGGCGTCGAGCAAACCAAGGAGTTCTACCGCGACCAGAGGGGACTGCCCCTGCTCGAGACGACCTTGCAGGACCTGCGGTTCGGTTTGCGGATGCTCCGGCGAAGTCCCGGCTTTTCTGTTCTGGCGATCCTCTGCCTCACTCTGGGCATTGGCGCCAACGCCGCGGTCTTCAGTTGGATCGAAGGGATTTTATTTCGTCCCTATCCGGCAGTGGCTCATCAGGAGCGCTTGCTCGCTCTTGCCGGCACGGCTCGCGGCGAGGCTGGCGCCGACTCTCTTTCCTGGCCGGATTTCGTCGATTTGCAAAGGAACTGCACGCTCTTGGACTCATTGTTTGTCAGTAAAATTACGGGCACCACCCTCAGCATCGGCGATCGCGCGGAGGTCACAACAGGCAGCATCGTATCGGCGAACTATTTTGATGCCATCGGTGTCCATCCGATCCTCGGACGCGGATTCGAGCCCGGCGAAGACTCCGGTCGAAACGCCCACCCCGTAACGGTCATCAGCTACCAGCTATGGCAGCGACGATTCAAGGGTGACCCGCAAGTCATTGGCAAAACGCAGCGGCTCAATGGTGTGTACCACACGATTGTCGGCGTCGCGCCGGAGGGTTTCTACGGGACCTTTGTAGGCTGGGCGATGCAGTTTTGGGTGCCCGCGTCGATGGAAGAAATATTCGAATCCGGTGGCTACAAACTGGAGGATCGCGGCGCGCGGTGGATTGAAGCGTATGTGCGACTCAAACCCGGCGTGACTCGCCAGCAGGCACAGCAGGAAATTTCCGCTGTCGCCCGACGCCTGGAAGCGGACTACCCGGAAACAAACCGCGGCCGCGGCATCAGGCTGTGGCCGCTATGGCAAACGCCGTTCAATAACGCCGGCACTTTGCTCCCAACGCTCGAAGTCATGCTCGCCGTGGTTGCTTTTGTCCTGTTCATCGCCTGCGCGAACGTCGGCAATCTGCTGCTGGTCAGGTCGTTCGCGCGACGGCATGAGATGACGGTTCGGCTGGCCATCGGCGCCGGGCGCGGCCGTTTGTTGCGGCAACTTTTCACCGAAGGTCTGATCCTCGCGGCCTTTGGCGCCGCCGGCGGACTTCTGCTGGCTCACTGGTGCCGTCACGCGCTAGCGCTGCTCTTTCCCTCGCGGGGTGGCGTGGCAATGCACCTGCCGGGCGAAATCGATTGGCGCGTCCTGGCACTCAGCGCCGGCGTTTGCGTGCTCGCCACGCTCTTGGCAGGGCTGATTCCCGCGATGCAGACCGGCAAGATCGATCTTGCCGGCGCATTGAAAGCCGATTCCTCGGGCGTCGTTGGGGGCCATCGAAGAGCATGGGTCCGCTCGGGTTTGGTGGTCATGCAGGTGTCGCTGAGTTTCGTTTTGCTGGTCGGCGCAGGTCTGCTGCTGCACAGCCTGCAGAAAATTCGCAACACCAGCCCGGGTTTTTCAACCCACGAAGTGCTGAACACCGGCGTCAATTTGCTGGCGGCGGGATATGATACGCCGCGCGCCCGGAATTTTCAGGACCAACTCCTCGACCGCGTGAAGGCGCTTCCCGGCGTCGGGTTGGCAGCGTTTGCCCGAATGACGCCGCTGAGCTACGGAAGTTATTCCTCGACCCTCATTTCCGTGGATGGCTATCAACCGCCGCCTGAGGAGCAGCCCACTGTGGAGTACAACGAAGTGGGGCCCGACTATTTCGCCACGATGGGCATCCCTTTGCTGTGCGGCCGCGAATTCACTCCAGCGGACGATGAAAAGGGTGCGCTGGTGGCCGTCGTGAATGAAACCATGGCCTCGCAGTATTGGCACGGCAGGAACCCCATTGGCGAACGCGTTCAGGTCAAAGGACGATGGATGCAGGTGGTCGGCGTAGCGAAGGATTCCAAGTACGAAAGTGTTCGCGAGACTGCGAAACCTTTTTTCTATGTGCCCCTGCGCCAGAATTTCTCACCCCGGGTGGGCTTGTATATCCGAACACCGCTGCGCCCGGAAGCGATGGCGGCGCCGCTGGCACGCGAGGTGCATGCGCTGGACGGGAACCTCGCACTCTACGAAGTGATCACGCTGCAAGAGCAACTGCATCGCTCGACATCGCCGCAACTCGTGGCGGTGACGCTAGTCGGTGTTTTGGGCGGCTTGGCCCTGCTGCTCGCGGCCGTCGGCTTGTACGGGGTGATGTCGTATGCGGTGTCGCAGAGCACGCGCGAGTTGGGATTGCGCATGGCCCTTGGCGCGGACGCACCCAATTTGTTGGGTCTGGGGCTGTCGCGGGGCTTGGCCTTGACCGCGGGCGGCGTGCTTTTCGGAGCTGCGATGGCACTCGCATTGACGCGGTTAATGGGAAAACTCCTGTACAACGTGAGCCCGCACGAACCGCTCGCCTTCGGTGCGGCGTTCGCGGTGATGACGCTCGCCTCATTGGCCGCGTGCTTCCTACCCGCCTGGCGGGCCACGCGCACCGATCCCGCCCGCGCCTTGCGCGATTGATTCTCACATCCGAATGAGCAGCGATGTCTAATTCCTGGAAACGAGTACAGCAATGATCAAACCGGGCGGGTCGACATTTCCCGCTCCTCCGGCCACGACGATCCCCTGCGGTCTTCTTGGCCAGGTCTCCACGACATCCCTACCAGATTCGGCCAAATCAGCGAGCCCGACAACGCTGACTTCTTGGCAGTCGTCGAGACTGATCGGGTTCACCCTCGTCCTCCTCGAGGCTCGTGGCCTCCTTCCGGCGATCTTTGACCTGAGTCTGGTGCCGACGTTTCTTGTGCCCCTTTATATGATTTCTCACCTGATTTGCATCGCCCAGGCGAGATCTTGGAAAGCCGGTTCCGAGCGCCCTAGTCAAACGATGAGGCCAGCACGCGATCCCGCAATCTAAGTCGCGATTCCCGTCTGCCCGACCGAGGCTGTCCGAATCTGGGCAGAGCAATCCCAAAATCGGGCAATGTGACACCTAAAGCGCGGTAGCCGCGCAATGGGCTAACACGTTTACAGCAAAGAGCTTAGATTTACTGGCACCGTGGATTGCCAATTGCAATCCTATCGTCCACAGCAAGCTCACGGAGATCAGGCAAAACGCCTGCAAAGCCAGCAGTTGGTCGCCTCAGTAGCCACGGACTTCCGGAAGGGAAGGGCACCATGATGTCATTCGTTAACGACTTGAGCGTTGCGCTCCGCTCGCTCTTTCGAACCAAAGGCCTGGCGCTCACGGTGGTGCTGACGCTGGCCCTGGGCATTGGCGCCAACGCCGCCATCTTTACCTTGGTGCGCGGCGTGCTCCTCAAGCCTCTCGTTAACCGCGACGAGAACCGCCTGCTCTACATCCGCCAGAGCGCCCCGGGCGCCGACGAGGACAACTCCGCGTTCTCGGTTCCCGAAATCCAGGATTTGCGCGCCAGTGTTAAAACCCTCAGCGCCATCGGCGATTTCTCGACCATTGGTTTCACCATGATTGGCTTGGGTGAGCCTCGCGAAGTAGAAGCCGGCGTCGTAAGCGGCAACTACTTCGACGTCATGGGCCTCCACCCTGTTCTCGGCCGTCTCGTCGGACCTCAAGACGACGGTCCCACAGCCGACGGCGTTGTGGTCCTCACCTACCGTTTCTGGACCACCGCTCTTGGGAAAGATCCTTCCGTCATCGGCAAATCCGTTCGCCTCGATAGCGGTCCCCTCGGAAATCGCTCTGCCACCATCATCGGCGTCCTCGAGCCTTCCGTCCCATATCCGCAAGACACCGAAATCATCGCCAACGTCTCGACAAGCCCGCATCACGCTTCCGCCACCATGGTCACCGACCGTCTCCATCGCATGACCGAACTCTTTGGCCGTCTCGCTCCCGGTGTCACCCTGGAGCAAGCTCGCGCCGAGTTGCGCTCCGTCCACGGAGCCATGACCAAACAACATCCCGAATTCTATGCGCCCAAAGCGAACTACCAGATCAGCGCCAAGCTGCTTCGTGACCAGATCACCTCGGGCGCACGGACCATTCTGCTAGTGCTGCTCGCAGCCTCCGCGCTCGTCTTCATCGTCGCGTGTTCCAACGTCGCCAATCTGATTCTCACTCGCACGGTTCGCCGCGAAGGTGAGCTGGCGATCCGCGCGGCGCTCGGCGCAAGCTCCGGCGCGCTGCGCCGTATGCTGCTGGCCGAGTGCCTTCTACTGTGCGGCGCTGGGGCCACGCTCGGTGTCATGAGCGCACAGCCCCTGGTGGCTATTCTGGCCCGCTACGCCTCGCGCTTCTCAGTGCGCGCGCTCGATTTGACGGTCGACTCCAGCCTGCTCTGGGTGGGAGCGGCGTTGGCCATCATTGCCTCGGTGATCTTGGCATTTGTCCCGCGCTTGCCGTCGGCTGACACGTCCAAAGGTCTTAATCTATCGAGCGGCAGCGTACGCATCACCGGTAACACCAGCCGCCGCCAGCGCATCTTCGCGATCACACAAATCGCGGCATCCTTCGTGCTCCTGGCGGGAGCAAGCATGCTCATCACTGCGCTGATCGCACTGCAATCGGCGCAGACCGGTCTGGACATGCGCCACGTCCTCTCCGTCAATGTTCCCGCTGTGTCTTACGGAAAGACGCCTCAGCGGGTGAGCGAGTTCTATAAGGAATCGATTCGTCGCATTGACGCGCTGCCCGGCGTTACCAAGACCGCGTTCGGCTTGTTTGTTCCCTGGCGCGGTGAAGGCTTCGGCCTCCAGTTTTCCGCCAACGGTCACGTTCATGCCTCTGGCGAGGATCCCAGTGCGGAGTTTCGCGTCATCTCTCCCGGATTCTTTGCGGCGCTCGGCGTTCCCATCGTTGCCGGCCGCGACTTCAACGATCTCGACGGCAAAAGCAAAGACGATCCCGTCGCTATCGTCAGTCAGACTCTCGCGCGCCGCATGTTCCCCAATCAGGATCCCATCAATCGGCATGTCTATTGGACCGATCCGCGGACGAAATTTGTCACCGGGCTTAGCGTCGCGCCCCACCGCATCATCGGCGTCACCGCCGATATTGATGATGTACACGTCGTTCCTGAGCCCACCCTTACGATCTATACCCCCGTCGAAGAAGGTCCCATCTTTGCCGGTCACCTGTTCATCCACACCTCTGTAAATCCCTATTCGCTCGTCACTCCGGTCACGCGCATTATTCGCGAGATGTCCGCCGATCAGCCCGTCGAGCACGCTGCCACTCTTGAAGACGTCCGCGCGGAGGTGCTCACGCCCGAGCGTTTGAATTCGCTGGTGTTTGGCGTGTTCGCGGCAGTCGCATTGCTGATTGCATTAGTTGGCGTTGCAGGCGTGCTGGCCTTTTCCGTCAGCGAGCGCACCCGCGAATTCGGAATCCGACTGGCGCTTGGATCGCAGCCGCGGAATCTCCTCAGAGGCGTCATCATTGAAGGCGCCGTGATGGCTGCGGCGGGCGTGCTAGCAGGCGCGGCATTCGGCTTCGTGGTAGCGCGTTTGGCGGGCAGCTATTTCCTGGACATTAAAATGCCAGGGGCCCTGCCCGTAATCCTCTCTGCGTTCGTGCTGCTGGCGGCCGCAGTCGTTGCGTCATCGCTGCCGGCCGTGCGCGCCTCCCGCATCGACGTGATTCAAGCCCTCCGCGCCGACTGAAACGCGCAGGGCCATCCGCCTAGCACTCCCGGAGCGAGTCATTTCTGCTTGCCTTTGCTGGAAAGAGCGAACTGATTCCCGTCAGGATCCTTGAAGACGGCAATCGATCCCCAGGGCTCGGTCTTCGGTTCTTGCGCAAACGTCACACCTTTGGACTTCAGCGCTTTCGCGGTTGCGAACACGTCGTCACACCAGAACGCAATCGACTGAAACTCGCCGATGCGTTTCTCGTGACCCTCAGGGGTGTAGAGCGCGAGCCCGGTCTCCGCCCCGGGGATGAGAAGTTCAATCCAGCGTTGCCTGTCCGTGAACGGCTGGTCGGTGACCACCTTCAGTCCCAGTGCCTCCGTGTAGAACTTCAGCGATACGTCCTGATTGCGAACAGGAATGCCTACGAACTTTATTCCACGAACCATCAGTGCCCTCTGCAAAACAATCGCAGCATAGCGCGCAGAATCCGGCGGTTGCAATCAGCCGTTCATTGCAATATTAATGGTTGGTATAGCAATGCTAAGTCTGGATGACTACGTTGTAGACGTGTTGATGCGTGACCTGGTCGGACATGATCGCAAACCCGCCAGCTTCCTCGTCTATGTTTGGCTCACCGCCGAACAAACGCGCAGACCGGGAGCCGTTCAGGTGAGTTATCAGGAATTAGCCGAGTCGGTTGGCCTGTCAAAGAGTTCCGCGCAAGCCGCAGTGAGCTGGCTGGTCCGTAGGAAACTGCTCACCGCTAGCAAGCAAACTGCCACAGCTATTCCGTCTTATATCGTGCGCAGCCCATGGAGGGATGCCGCACGCCGCCTCCGCCGCAGTCAGTGATCCTTCATCTAGCATCACGGGCAAACTGTTATCCTGCCCCGCAAGCAACAAGAGCAAGAGGGCAGGACCGAAGCCCTGCCCTTGAAAAGGGTTGGTCAGCTCTGTTTTAAAACTACCCCGCTACTTGATTTTCTTCGCGATAAGTTCTTGGCCTCGCGCGCGATACACATAGTGAGACACTTTGCCGGACGCGTCTTTCTCGAAGACAACCAGCCCGTCAGCGTCGCCGTCCTCGAAAAACGTTGTCTCGTTCAGGGCCAGCAACTCCACCGGCTTGTCCTCGTTGGTCTGCTGTGCCATCAGTTTTCCGCCGGACACCGAGATGGTATCCACGAAGCCGGGCCCATATTCATACTGTCCCGCGTATTGCGGAAGGACTGCGGGATTCACTTTAACGGCCTGTCTCTTTGCCGGTTCCGGCAGTTCGACGTGTGCTACCAGAACCCAACTGCCGTCTTTCTTTATATACGTATCCACCACGATAAACCGGCTCGATAAAGACTGTTCGCCAAATATTTCCTTTTCGCTCTGGCGATAGATGGCAATTGCCGTCTGGCCAAAGCTCGTCACTTTTGGACTCTCGTGTTCGACCACCATCTTGTAGCCCACCGTAGGGCGAGCTTCGGCGATTTGCTGCGCGCCAATATGGAGATCGCCTGGTTCCGCGAACACAGCCAGTGGATCGATAAACTCGCTGTATGCGTCTTTGTCGAAGCGCGCCAACGCGGCATGCCGTTGGTTGATCTGCGCCGCGACCTCGCGCGTCGTCTGTTCATCTGCCGCCCCGCCACTTGCCGCCCGCGACCCCTGTGAATATGAACTTGGAATCCCCGCAAACAGAGTTACTGCCATCAGGCCGACCAACAGTGCTTGCTTCTTCATGGATCTAACCTCGCAATTTTTCGCGGGACCCCAGCAAACGGTGCATTCCGTTGAGTTCCCGTGATAGATTCGGCAGCACAGCAGGCCTTTTTACCCGGCCTATCTGCCGCCGTGCCTGCATCCTGAGTGGAGCGCCTGTCCAATGTCTTTCGGAAGCCGTTCAATTCTTCTCAGGGTTCTCAGGATCACTGTATGACGCGCCAAACAAAGCGCTTCTGCGACTTTGGTCCATTTCGGCTGGACCGGCAGAATCGCTCGCTCACGCGCGGCGCTCAAACCCTTCCACTCCCTCCCAAAGCCTTCGACATTCTGCTCTTTCTCATCGAACACCCCGGTCGCGTCATCGAAAAGTCCGAATTCCTCGACGCCGTCTGGCCTGACAGCTTTGTCGAGGAGGGGAACCTCAGTCAGAACATCTTTCTTCTGCGCAAGACCCTCGGTGATGGCCAGGACGGTACGCGCTTTATCCTTACCGTTCCCGGCGTCGGCTATCGTTTTGCCCCCGAAGTTGCGGAGCACGACGACCCAATCCCGGCGCGCCCCCCGGCCGAACCTGAGCCATCTCGAGGGGAGCAGCGGCTGGCGCCGGCTCCGCGGCACTTCGCCACTCTCCGAATCGCGATTTACGCCGCGTCGCTTGCGCTCGTACTTGCAGTTAGCTTTGCTCTGTATCGGCACCGCCACGCGGCACCGCAGGCCCTCCGAGAAACCCAACTCACCAGCAACGCCGCGGAAGCTTCCCTCACGGCGGCAGCCATTTCTCCCGACGGCAAATACCTTGCCTGCTCCGACGACCACGGACTCTACATACGCCAGACCGCGACCGGTGAAACTCATCCCCTCTCCATTCCCGGCTCAGCGAAAATATACCGGCTCTCCTGGTACCCGGATGCGAGCAAGCTTCTCGTCACCGCCATCACTCCCGATGCGCCGGCCCCGGGCGTTTGGGCAATTTCGCTGCTCGGCGGCAACATCCGCAAGTTGCGCGACGATGCTGAGGATCCGGTCGCCTCGCCGGATGGCTCCAAAATTCTTTTCACCACTAAACGGGAGTCCGAAATTTGGGCGATGGGTTCCAATGGTGAAGAACCGCAAAGAATTCTGAGTGGGACTGCCCAGGAAGCTTTCGCTCGTCTCGCCTGGTTCCCCGACAGCAAGCGGATCCTGTTTCTGCGCTCGCCACTGGTCGGCTCGGACAGCGTCGAATCCCTGGAATTAGATGGAACCCGGCCAGCGGTTCTCGTTTCCGCTGGCGGCCTCATCGCTTCGGTTCTTCTCCCGGACGGACGCTTGCTCTATGGCGTTTGGGGACAGGCCGGCCACGACTCGGCAATCAATCTTTGGGAAGTTCCTGTGGATCTGAACAGTGGGAGAGCTGCAGGCAGTACTCACCGACTCACACAATGGAAAAACGCCCGAATTTCCGATTTAAGTGCCACTTCCGACGGAGCGCGCGTAGTGTTTCTTAAGGGCATTCCACAAGGCGATGTCTACGTCGGAAATTTGCAGCAGAATGGCAAAGCCCTGACCGCGGTTCGCCGCCTTACCCTCGACGACCGTGACGACGCGCCTTCAGGCTGGACTCCCGACAGCAAGTCCGTCCTCTTTTATTCCAATCGCAATGGGCCTTACGACATCTTTCTACAATCCCTCGACGACACCGCCGCTCAGGCCCTTGTCGAAAATAACCGCTACAAGATTCGTCCCAGAATGAGTCCCGATGGTAAGTGGGTTCTGTACTACGATCCACCCGGCTTAAGCAGGACTCAAGTTGTTCGCATCGCACGCGTTCCCCTCGTGGGTGGCCCCACCGAAACCGTCATGGAAGAGCCAGGCCTCTATGTTTTTCATTGCTCTCGACCTCCCGCCAATCGTTGTATTGCTGGCGTGCTGCATCCGAAAGAACTGATCATCTATGCCCTCGATCCGCTCAAAGGTAAGGGCCCGGAAATTCTCCGTATCCCGGTCAAGGCTGATGTGGAAGAGCCGAATCTGGATCTCTCGCCGGATGGCAACAGCATCGCCTTCATCTCCTTGAGCACGCTTGCGGGGCAAATCCGCGTGATTTCCCTGCCCGACGGTTCGGAACGGGACGTTGAAGTCAAGGGCTGGAACTCTCTCAATCACATTGATTGGGCGGCCGACGGCAAAGGCTGGTACGTCTCCAGTGAAATGGCCTTGGCTACCACGCTTCTGTATGTCGATCTCGACGGCAATTCCACGGTCCTGCTCCGCGAGCCTGGTTTTTTCACCGAGACTTGGGGAATTCCTTCTCCCGACGGCAAGCATCTGGCCTTCCTCCACTCCGTTTCCGGGAACAATGCCTGGATGCTGGAAGGGTTTTGAATGCAATCTCCCATTCACGTCGCGGTTTGGGAGCCGCTGTCATTTGGCAGCCTAGTGCGGCTTCGCTCGCCGCTGAACGGCGGACCGCAGCTGCCGGGATTGCTCGCCGGTGAAATCCAGCAGCAGGTATCCGAATCGACCACTCGACCGGAACCTAATAAATCTCCCGCATGGGTAAAACCTTAGCAACGATTACCAACCCATTTGGCCCATCCGCTTAAGGATAATCGCGCTGTAGTTATTCATGCGCTCGGGTCGTCGCTTCAGGGGAGCCGGCAGAATTGCCGCGAGCCGTGCCGCCTGTTGCCGGCCGATATTCCGGGCTGCGGTTTCGTCGTAGTAACGACACGCCGACTCTGCACCATAAATACCAGGGCCCCATTCGACCACGTTGAGGTATATCTCCAGAATGCGCGGTTTGCCAAGGACGAGTTCGGCGACCGGTACCAGCGTGACCTCTGCGCCCTTGCGGAGGATAGAGCGGCCCGTTCCGAAGAATATATTTTTTACGAGTTGCTGCGTAATTGTGGAAGCTCCGCGAGTGCGCTCACCTTCCAAATCGTCTTCGGCAGCGATTTGGATCTCGTGCCAATCGAATCCGTGGTGCTGGTAGAAGTTCGCGTCCTCTGCGGCGATTACAGCGTGCTGGAGATCGGCCGAGATTTGGCTGAGCGGAATGAATTTGTAGCGTTCGTGATACGGCGTGTGGTGAATCCAGGACTGCAAGCGGCGCTGCATGTGCACCGCGGTTGTCGGTGGGTCGATCCACCGGGCGGCCACAAGGATCAGCGCGGCAAGCGACCAAAGAAGCACCACGCCGATGACCAGCCATCGAATAAAGGATCGGAGGAAGCCCGTCCGAGGCGGGGTCTTGGTGTCTGTGTTCGGCGTTGCAGTCACAGTTCAGAATAACAGCTGGGCTGGGTTACCGCTGGTGCATGATCTGGCGCTCTTAAAGGGACATGCCGCCGGATACTTCGATGCGCTGGCCGTTGACCCAGCGATTTTCGCCCAAGAGCAACGCAGCAATCATCGGACCGATATCATCGGGCACACCGGCGCGGCCGAGCGCCGTCATTCCAGCGACGCGCTTGTTCACCTCCGGGTTGTCGCGAACCATGCCGCCGCTGAAATCGGTCGCGATGGCGCCCGGCGCAACGGTGTTGACCGCGATTCCCCGCCCGCCATCGTTCATCAGCGGCAGCAGCTTTTGCGTCAGAAAGAACACGCCCTTGAAGTTAACGTTGTATACCTTGTCCAATTCCTCCTCGGTCGTCTGCTCAAAGCTCTTATGCAGCGACGTACCCGCATTGTTGACCAGGTAGTCGAACCGCTCAGCGCCAAAACCTGCCAGCGACGACCGGACGCTCTGCACGAACGCGTCGAACGAGCGGACATCGCTCGTGTCGAGCCGCAGCGCAACAGCCTTCGCTCTGGCCTCGCTCCCCGCGGCAACGACTTTATCGGCTTCCGGACGATTTGCGTGATAGGTAAGGATTGCGTTTACCCCCCTCTTGGCGAGGCTGAGCACAGTGTCGCGGCCGAGTCCACGGCTGCCGCCGGTGACGATCGCGACCTTATTTTCTTTGTTTTCTTTCGCCATTTTCCGCTCCTGGGTACGTTGCTGCTGGCCAGCTCGGCTCAGAGTAGATGTCCGAGCAGGAATAGGCAAGATTGCAGAGCGTCCGTGCGCAACAGCGATGGTTGGCGGACTGAATGACGGGGCATTCCCGAGACCCGATCGCGCGATCATTCCCGGTTAACGGCATACCGGAAACTGATCTGCCACCAACAAATGAAAAGGGCAGGACCGAAGCCCTGCCCTTTTGAGAAGCAGTTGATCTGATTTACTTGGCCATATCTACGGTCGCGACCGTCATCGTGTCCCCGTCGACGCTGCCCTTTACCGTAACGTGATGGCCTGCATGAGCGGATACTTTGTCCTGGTCGCTGATCGCGTACACCTTCTTGTCCGCGTCGTTGACAAAGACATACTTCGCTCCATGCTCCTTCACGCACTTCGCGGCGCAATCCGCGTGCTTGTCGTTCGCGCCCTTCGCGCCGCACTGGCTGTCGGAAATGTAGCCCGTCCAGCTACCTTCCGCGGCAAATGCTAGCGCAGCAGCGAACAACGTAAGTGAAACAACTCCTGCAAATTTAGCTTTCATGTACCTTCCCCCTCAAGATTTCTAGCTTCATGCGATTCCCCGGCGGAATAGCCCCTAGAGTGGCATAGAGCAGGGAATACTGTCCAGCATTTCGAGTTTTTACCACGGGCTGGCCTGGTTAACCCCACTCAAGGAAAAGGGAGGATTCTCTGGGATCCTCCCTCAACCGTCTTGCTCTCAAGAGATCAGGCTTGCCCCTCGCGGAGCAAGGAAAACGTTGCTTACTGAGTCGCAGAGTTGCTCGCGGCCGTGGCGGCACCCGCCGACTTCGGCGTGGACAGGTAACCGGTAATCTGGTTCTTGCCTACGTCAAACACCACGATTTCGTACGGAGCATAGTGTGCGGTGCCCTTCACGTAGAACTGCACCGGTTCGCCAGCGGTCTTGTCTTTCTTTTCGATGGACTTGTCGTCGGCCAGCACCGTCATGGTGTACTTGGACTTCTTTTGGTCAGTCTTGTTCAGCGACATCTGCACCGGACCCACGCGCTGCGGCGTCTTGGACTTCTGAATGGTGAATTCGTAGTAGTTGCGGTCGCCTTTGCGCTTGAGTTCTTCGAGGTCGTCGTGATTGCGGGCAATTAAGCCGCTCATCACGCCCATGTCGCCCGTGGCGCGATCCAGTTTCGACTTCGTCGCATCCAGGTCGTTCTTTACACCGCTGACGTCGCCGTTCAACTTGGTCACGTCATCAGTGCTGGCTTTGCTCGCAAGTTGCGTGTTCACGTTCGATTCCAGCCCGCTCAGCTTTTTGTCATACGCCGCCACGCTGGCCTTCGTCAGTTTGCGCGCCTTGACCAGGTCTTCCTGCGTCACATTCAGTTTGTCGGTGACTACTTTCAGGTCGCTCTGCAATTGCTGGTTTTGATCCTCAGTCTTGGTCAAGCGCTGCGCTAGCGCATCATTCTGTTGCTTCAAAGAAGCTTGCGTGGATTGCTCAACCGATTTCGACTGGTTCAATGCGCTCCAGCCTAGGCCGAGCCCCACTAGAGAAACTGCTCCCAGAGCCGCGATGGCTAGGCCCACCCAACGGGGTGTCGCAGACGTGCTCTGGATATTCGTTTCCTGAAAGTCACTCATGGACATCATCTCCTTTGGCGTTTTCGCCCTGTGCCAATAAAACGGGCATTCCCAACACCAAACGGTGTCGGCCGGTGGCCATCTGACTAAACAGCAGAAGTTGAAAGAGTTAGCGAAGGTAAAGGAGGAGAATTTACAGAGTCCTAAAAGTACTAGTACTAGTAAAGATTACCTGTTCACTTTTGTGCGCGTAAATTTTTCTGATTTTCATCCCGGCGTACCATTCGGTTTTCCACAGCCGCCGGAGACAAACATGGGCGCAAATGGAATGCCACTTGCGCCCGTAACAAAATGATAGCAAATATTTTACCGCAAGGCTCTCAAGCAGCCTTGGGATCCGCGGCCAGTTTCGGCGGACCAAAATAGCGGTCCAGCGTGGTGGTCGCCGCGTTCAAGACCAGTCGGCAGTCGGCGCAAGCGTGCAAATGCCGTTCGATTTCCGACTGCACTCCCGGCGAGAGTCTTCCCTCTAAATACAAACAAATCAAATGGATAGTGTCCCGGCAGCTCATACTTGGGCCCCTCAGCCCCGTTTGGACAGTCGGCACGGGGTATCAGAGTACGGTGCATTTGATGCACCAAAACCCGGCTGCGGCTCAACAGAACTTAATCTCGTGAATTTAGGGAAGTTATCGAGAGCTCAAGGATGCAACCAGGTCTACGGTCTTTCCTTCAGCGGGAAAACTTACGCTGGTATGAACCGATTATTTGCACAGTATGACTCAGCGCATCGGCGCAATCGTCATCTCTCTGAGCGCCGCGATTCGGTCCTCCAATGGAGGGTGCGTGCTGAACAATGAGCTGAGCGCACCGGTGCCAAACATGGGCTTCACGATGCACAGCGACGACGTGCTCGGCGAAATGGCCGAGGTCGGGATTCGTCGGTTGTAAGTTCCCAACTTCTCCAGGGCGCTGATGAGTCCCTGCTGGTGGCCCACCATGCGGACCCCTGTTTCGTCGGCCGCATATTCGCGGGTTCGCGACAAAAACAATTGCAGCAGCAACGCCGCGAACGGAGCCAGGAAAATCATCAGCAATGCGGAAAGCCCTCCGCCACCGCGATCCTCGTCGCGGCCGCCGCCAATTCCGCCAAAGATCATGGCCCACTTACCTGCCTGCGCCATGTATGTGATGGCGCCGGCGATGGTTGCCGCTATGGAGCTGGTGAGAATATCGTAGTTGCGGACGTGCGAAAGTTCGTGCGCGATCACGCCTTCGAGTTCGTCGTCGTTCATGATCTGCAGCAAACCCTGTGTCACCGCGACAGAAGCATGTTTCGGGCTACGCCCGGTGGCAAACGCATTGGGTGCCATGTCCGGCACAACATAAAGCGCAGGCACCGGAATATTGGCCTTGGCCGCCAGCCGTTCCATCACCTGATACAAACGAGGCAGTTGTTCGCGTGTAACTGGCTGCGCCCCACTCGACTTCAGCGCAATCTTGTCAGAGAAAAAATACGACACGCCGTTCATCAGGACGGCAATCACCAGCGCAATCTGCATGCCGCTGCGCCCTCCCAGTGCCCCGCCAACAATCACGAGCAACACACTGAGCAGAATCAAAAGAAATCCGGTGCGTAGAACTTTCATGGGTTTAACCTTCCCGGCGGATCGTCTGCACTGGCGGAAAATCCAGTGTAGGGCGCAGGCAAGAGAGCGTCAAGTGCGCCACTGCTGCGCGCTGCTGCGCGCCGGCGAAGTCGCCGCTCAGTAGCTCTGTCGTGCCACCCGAGCGCCCGGGTCCCTTGATAGGGATCACCTCTGCCTTGCCAGCGGATTCACCTGCAGCCGTAAATCCCCCAATCAACTGCCCCATTGTCATGTCCAGAACCCGCGCGGTGATGTCGACATACGCCTTCGATTTCCGCGTGCTCATCGCAAGGTGCCGGCCCGACTTGTTCGGCGCGGCATCTGGACCACCTACTTGCGCGCAGGTAGTCGAACATAGGACCATGAGACAAATGGCGGAAGTCGCGCGCCATAATGCCGGCCGGATTCGCATGTTCGACCTCGTCTGACCGCCAGTACCGAAAACGAGATGAGCATTCTGCCTGAACGCGCTTGTCGGAATCCAGTCCCTCTGCGCTTGCGCCCTATTCCCGCTAGGCTCGAGACGTTTTCGCGGCGGCCGCCGGCTGTTTCGCCGTGACGCGTTCGAACTTCATCACGTCTTTCTTGCCATCGCGATCGACGCGAATGTAATCACCCGGCAAAATCGTGCCATTCAGAATCTCCAGCGCCAGCGGATCCTGAATCAGCCGTTGGATGGTGCGCCGCAGCGGACGGGCACCGTATGCCGGGTCGTATCCTTCACGCAGAAGCAGTTCAATCGCCGCAGGTGTCAACTCCAGCGTGATCTGCCGGTCGCGCAAAAGGTTCTCGACCTCCTTGAGCATCAGCACCACGATGCGCGCCAGCTGTTCCTTGCCCAGCGGATTGAAGATCACGATTTCATCGATGCGGTTGATGAACTCCGGCCGGAACGAGGCACGCAGCGCTTCCATCGCTTCTTTACGCGCGCGCTCCGGATCCTTTATGGCCAGTTCAAAGATTGCCGTCGAACCAACGTTGCTGGTCATCACCAGAACGGTATTCCGGAAATCGACTGTGCGGCCCTTGCCATCCGTCAACCGCCCGTCTTCCAGGATTTGCAGCAGCACGTTGAACACGTCCGGATGGGCCTTTTCAATTTCGTCGAACAGCACCACAGAGTAAGGATGCCGCCGCACTTGCTCGGTCAGTTGACCACCCTCTTCGTAGCCCACATAGCCGGGAGGCGCGCCGATCAAGCGCGACACGCTGTGCTTCTCCATGTACTCTGACATGTCGATGCGGATCATCAGTTTTTCGTCGTCGAATAGAAATTCCGCGAGGGCGCGCGCCAGCTCGGTTTTGCCCACGCCAGTCGGACCGAGAAATATAAACGAGCCAATCGGGCGCTTTGGATCAGACAAACCCGCGCGGCTCCGGCGGATGGCGTTGGAGACGCGAGCGAGCGCATCGTCCTGGCCAACCACGCGCTGGCGCAACCGTTCTTCCATGTGCACAAGCTTCTGTGCTTCGCCTTCCAGCAGGCGTCCCACCGGAATGCCGGTCCACTTGCTGACCAGCTTCGCGATGTCCTCCTCGTCGACTTCTTCCTTCAGCAACGGTGTGCCGCTCTTCTGCATGGCAGCGAAGCGTTCTTGTGCGGCGGCCAATTCCTTTTCCGTCTGTGCGATTTTTCCGTAGCGGATCTCGGCCACCTTGGCCAGCTCACCTGCCCGTTCATAACGCTGCTCTTCGGCCTTCAGCTGCTCGATCTGCTCTTTGAGTTTGCGAATTTTGCTGATAGCTTCCTTTTCGGCCTGCCACTGCGCTTTGCGTCCGCTGGAATTTTCCCGCAGCTTGGCGAGTTCTTTTTCAATCTGCGCGCGGCGCTCCACCGAATGCGCATCGGTCTCTTTCAACAGCGCCTGGCGCTCGATTTCCAGTTGCATGATGCGCCGCTCGATTTCGTCGATTTCCGTGGGCAGGGAATCAATCTGCATGCGCAAACTGGCCGCGGCCTCGTCAATCAAATCGATGGCCTTATCGGGCAAGAAGCGGTCGGAGATGTAGCGGTGCGAAAGCGTGGCTGCGGCAATAATCGCGGAATCCTTGATGCGCACACCATGGTGCACCTCATAGCGGTCTTTCAGGCCACGCAGAATGGCGATGGTGTCTTCCACCGTGGGCTCCGCCACCATGACCGGCTGGAAACGGCGTTCCAGTGCGGGATCTTTCTCGATGTATTTCTTGTATTCGTTCAGGGTAGTGGCGCCAATCGCGCGCAACTCGCCGCGAGCCAGCGCCGGCTTCAGCATGTTGGAAGCGTCCATGGCTCCTTCGGCCGCGCCTGCGCCAACCAAGGTGTGCAACTCATCGATGAACAGAATGATCTGGCCTTCCGCTTCGGAGATTTCCTTGAGCACGGCCTTCAGGCGGTCTTCGAATTCACCGCGATACTTTGCGCCCGCCACCAGCGCCGCCAGATCCAGGGCAACCAGCTTCTTTGTTTTTAGAACATCGGGAACGTCGCCCGATACGATGCGCTGCGCCAGTCCCTCGGCAATCGCCGTCTTTCCGACGCCCGGCTCGCCAATCAGCACGGGATTGTTCTTGGTGCGGCGCGCCAATATCTGCATCACGCGGCGAATTTCCTCGTCTCGGCCAATCACCGGATCCAGCTTCGAGCGACGCGCCAGGGCGGTGAGGTCGCGCGCATATTTTTCCAGCGCCTCGTAAGTCGCCTCGGGATTTTGCGAAGTGACGCGCTGGCTGCCGCGAACCCCGGCAAGGGCCTGCAGGATCGCTTCGTGCGAAGCGCCATTCTTCTTCAGCAATTTTCCGGCAGCATCGCGGTCTTCGCCGGCGATGGCCAGGAAAAGATGCTCCGTGGAAACGTACTCGTCCTTGAATTTCGTGGCTTCGGTGAACGAGCGCTCCAGCACATCGTTCAACGCGCGGCTCAAATTCTGCTGCGTGAATCCCTGCACTTTCGGCAGGCGTGCGATCTCCCGCTCGATGTCCTGCGCGATCAGTTCGGGGCGAATCCCCAGACGCGCGAGCAGCGGCGGCACCACGCCGTCCTGCTGCTCGACAAGTGCGGCCAAAAGGTGCACTGGTTCCACAGATTGGTTTTCATGGCGCCCGGCAATTTCCTGCGCCTCTTGCAAGGCTTCCTGGGCCTTCACGGTCATTTTGTCAAAACGCAACATGGTTCCTCACTCTCTAAAAAAGGGGGCTGGCCTAAGCGGCAGCCCCCTATGCTAGCGCACGGCGATTTCGCCGTTTGCACCTTTTTTGCGGATTAGCGGCCCGAAGCGCCGGCGCCGGCTCCAGCAGCGGCGACGGCGGATGCCGGTGTTGCTGTTCCCTCCACATGCACCTTGATCTGCTTCGGCTTGGCTTCCTCGCGCTTCGGAACGGTCAGCGTCAGCACGCCATTTTTGTACTCGGCCTTAATGGCTTCCGTGTTCACGGTGTTTGCCAAAGCGAAACTGCGGCTGAACGCTCCGTAGGAACGTTCCACGCGCAGATAATTGCCCTCGTCCACCGTCTTCTCGAACTTGCGCTCCCCGCGAATCGTCAGGATGTTGTTCTCGACGCGAATGTCGAGCTCCTCCGGCTTGATGTCAGGAAGATCGGCCTTGACGACGAGTTCGTGCTCCGTCTCGTAGATGTCTACCGGTGGCGCCCACGTAGTCAGGTTGCCTTCTTCCGAAGAGTGCGCAAAGGCCTCAGTGAAAAGGCGATTGATCTGATGCTGCAGAGAAGCTTCTCCGCGAAAAGGATCGAAACGGCTGATAGTAGCTCTCATTGTCATCTCCTCCAGAGAATGATTATAGCAGAATCATAAAATCTTAGTGCATGCATGTCAAGTATTTTCTTGGCGCCCCTACGGAAGCAATACATCGTTTATAATCTGTATGATACGAGATACAATATGAGAGCTACACTCATCCAGCTCCAGGCGGCGCCCTCGCAACCCCCAATTTCCCTTCAGATCTTTCGAGCCCTCCTGTTTTGTTATAGTTGAAGCCAATGCAACGCAAGGATCTCGACTACCTCCTTCCCAGCGAGCGGATCGCTCAGCGACCCCTCGAACGCCGCGAGCAATCCCGTTTATTGCTCCTGGATCGCGCCTCTGGTGTCTGGGAAGATCGCTGCTTCGCGAATCTGCCCGAACTGCTCCGCGGCGATGAACTGCTGGTCGTGAACAATGCCAGGGTTCTTCCGGCACGATTGTTTGGCAGACGCAAAGGCCTGCACGCGCAGCCTCCTTCACGAAAAACGGCCCGCGAACATCTGTCCGGTTCGGTAGAAGTGTTTCTCACTCGCCAGATTGAAGATGGAATTTGGGAAGCGTTAGTTCGTCCGGGACGAAAGTTACCGGTAGGCGAGCGCGTGCAATTCGGCGACGGAGAACTCGAAGCCGAGATTCTGACGCGTGGCGAACTCGGCATTCGTACCCTTCGCTTCGAATCTCACAACCAATCGACGATAGCGGAGAATATCGAAAAACTCGGCCATGTGCCGTTGCCGCCGTATATCCACCGCCCGGATGAGGTCTCCGACCGCGAGCGCTATCAGACCGTTTATGCGCGACAGCCGGGAGCGGTTGCCGCGCCAACGGCAGGGCTGCACTTCACCCCGGAAATATTGCAGAAGATTCGCGAGCGGGGCTGCGAGATCTGCGATGTCACGCTAAACGTGGGATTGGGAACGTTTCAGCCGATTCACACCGAAAGGCTTGAGGACCACAAGATTCATACCGAATCCTACGAGATTGCGGAGGACGCGGCCGCAAAAATCCGTAAAGCAAAACGCGATGGCCGCCGGGTGCTGGCGATCGGCACCACGGTGGTGCGCACACTCGAGGACGCGGCGCAACGCGCTAAACTCGCGGGAAGCGCGGAATTGCTCAGCTCCGGCCGGGGCGAAGCGCAAATCTTCATCGTGCCGGGCTATTCCTTCCGTGTCGTGGACATGTTATTGACGAATTTTCATCTGCCGAAATCGACGCTGCTGGCGCTGGTTTCGGCGTTCGCGGGACGGGAAAACGTGCTCGCGGCCTACCGGCACGCCGTGGAGTCTAACTACCGATTCTACAGTTATGGTGATTGCACGCTGATTGGCTAGGGAACGACGGGCGGAGGCGTATCGTAGCGGGGAAGGATACAGAAACCTTGAAACTCACTTGACATAAAGTGGCGCGAAAAAAAAGAGGGAGCTGAACCCAATGCAGCTCCCTTCAACTTTGGTCACCCACGGTTGCAGGTCTCCCTTCAGTCCGTCAACACGAAAGCGCTCTTATTCCCGGCGAAGCGAAGTTCGAGGACCTTGCCGTCATTGTCGGAAAGGATTTCCGTGTAGTCGGACTTGGCGTTGCGCTCTTCCCAGCGGCCATCGGCCTCCGCCACTACCTTGTTGTTCTTTTTGAGGGTCAGGTGGTTGCCGTCAATAAGCACGTTGTAGTCTCCGGCTTTTACGTCGTATTTGCCGACATGGACGTTGTGATTCAGAGGAAGGCTCTTGCTCATTGGCTTGGCGAACGCCGGAATGGCGATGGCGACCGCCGCCAATAGAACAAAGCTTCGTAGCCAGGATTTGTTATGCATTGCGTGTCAGTCCTTTCAAGGAGCGAGTCAGCCGAGGAAGCGATTTGCGGATAGATGGAGTTGACACACAGGCAGGCGGAAGAGTAGCCTCCCGAAGAAGACACCTCTACTTCCTGGTTACGAGCCGGAAAGACTGCGTGTCAATTGGCCCCGCGGCTGCCACCGCGGGGTTTTTTCTAGCGAATCTCTACTATCCCAAAACAGTCCAAAATGCGGCTGCACCCGTATAGACGAAGGTCACCCGGGGAATGTTTCGCGCCAAATGTAACTTTTTATACTTGTTTCAGGCATCCAAATTGCCTCTTGCAATACCACTTTCGCTTAGGCAAGGGCACTCTGCTTCATCTATACTCAAGTGCACGGGCCCAATACTCGGATGCGACTTTTAGTTCTTAGCGATCTCCACGCCAATCTATCAGCGCTGGAAGCCGCTCTTTCCGCGGCGAAGGGAAGCTGGGACCGCGTGGTGTGCCTGGGCGATGTAGTTGGCTATGGTCCCGACCCCAATGAAGTCACCTCGCTCATACGCGAGATGGGCGCTGTGACCATCCGCGGCAACCACGACAAGGCAGTCGCCGATCTCATGGTCACGGACGACTTCAATCCCATCGCGCGCGCAGCGGTGCAATGGACGCGCGCGCAACTTTCCAATGAGAACATGGACTGGCTGGCTTCGCTTCCGCAAGGACCAATCGAAGCGGAAGGAGTCGTGCTCGTGCACGGCGCGTTCCAGGACGAAGACGAGTATGTCTTCACGCCATCACAGGCGCTCGAAGGACTGCTCGATTCGACTCTTCCCGTAACGTTCTATGGACACACGCACCACCAGGGTGGCTTCTCTTACCTGGACACGCAGCTGGAAGTTTTGCAGCTGCACCCGCGAGACACGGAACCACGCAGCGCTCTGCGTGTCGATGAGAAGAAGCGCTATTTGTTGAACCCCGGCTCGGTTGGCCAGCCGCGCGACGGTGATCCGCGTGCCAGTTTTGCCATCGCCGATTTGCGGAACCAGGTAGTGGAATTCTGGCGTATACCCTATGACGTGGAAGGAGTTCAGGATCGCATGCGAGCGGCGCGTTTGCCTGAACCGCTGGCGCTCCGCCTGAGCGTTGGACGATGAGCGGGGAGCAGGTTCCCATGGAAGAGCCACTGCACACTCCGGGAGAGCAGCGGAAACCCGCGAGCCATGTACGCGTCACGCTGCTCCTTGCGGCCATAGTCGTTCTCGTAATCGCGGCGAGCTTGTGGTTTCTCTTCAAATCTCCGCCCGCTCCGCAGCAGGGCACCCTACAACTTGTGGTCCGGCCCAGAATGACCGACTCCGAGAAGGACTACGCAAAGAATCTGCGCGTGGAAAACATTGCGATGAGCCGCGCGGAGAACTTCCTGCACCAGGAAGTCACCATCCTGAATGCGGAAGTTGTGAACGGCGGCCCGCAAGTGATTGCGGCCCTCGAACTTTCCGTGGAGTTCACCGACGAAATGAACCAGGTGGTGCTCCGGGAGGCCCGCGGCGTCCTCGGTACTCCTTCGGCAGTCCTGGCTCCCGGCGAAAGGCGCGCGTTTGAAATTTCGTTTGATCATGTCCCCGCTTCCTGGAACATGCAACAGCCCGCCGTGCGTGTGTCGCGCCTGCAACTCGCCAAAGCAAAATAAACCTGCCAAGCCGCGACAGTCCGCTATGATAGTGCCTTCTCGCTTCTCCCGGACTAAATCCTCGGGCTAGCCACTTGGTGATCGATTCATGCTGAAGACACTGTTTGCGTTTGCAAGTCTTTTGGTTTTTTGCGCCCCGTCGTGCGCCAATTCTTCCTACACCGAACGGTTGGATGACCCACGAGCGTTCTACCTTACTCCAGACAAGTTTCCCGTTCATGCCGACGGCATTGCCGACGATTCCGACGCCTTGCAGCAAGCCATCAACGCGGTCCAGGAAACTACCGTCCAGGGCATTCTCTTTCTGCCCGCGGGCCGCTATCGCCTCTCCCGAACCATCTACATCTGGCCGGGAATTCGCGTCATTGGTTATGGCGCCACGCGGCCCGTGCTTGTCTTGGGCGCAAACACGCCGGGCTTTCAGCAGGGCCCGAGCTACATGATTTTCTTCGCAGGTGGCCGCCCGACGAAAAATGCTCCTTCCGCGGCTAGCGCTCAGGGAGCGAACGCCACCCCTCCCGACGCAAGCCCTGGCACTTTTTATTCCGCGCTGAGCAATATTGATCTTGAGATCCACGAAGGCAATCCCGGAGCGGTAGGCATCCGTGCGCATTACGCGCAGCACTGTTTTCTGGCGCACATGGATTTTCACCTTGGCTCAGCCCTCGCGGGAATTCACGACGGCGGCAACGTAGTCCACGACTTACATTTCTTCGGCGGCAAGTATGGCATCTGGACCCGCAAGCCCTCGCCCGGCTGGCAATTCACGGTGATCGACAGCACCTTCGAGGGCCAAAGCGAAGCAGCGATCCGCGAACACGAAGCGGGCCTGACCCTGATCCGCCCGCAATTCAAGAATGTTCCCACGGCCATTTCCATCGACGCCAAATATTCCGACGAGCTTTGGATCAAGGATGCGCGCCTCGAAAATATCACCGGCCCGGCCGTGACCATCAGCAACGAAAAGAGTCCGCGCACGGAAATCAACATGGAAAATGTGATTTGCCGTGGCGTTCCTGTTTTTGCGCTCTTCCGCGAAAGTGGCAAGCAAGTCGCCGGCCCGCAGGAAATGTATGCGGTCAAAACGTTCTCGCATGGTTTTCATTTCGACGACCTGGGCGCCACTCCCATCATCCAGGATGTTTTTGACGCCGCGCCATTGTCAGCTCTTCCACCGCCCGTCCGGTCTGATATTCGCGATCTGCCTCCGATGAACACTTGGGTCAATATCCGCAGCCTCGGCGCTTCGGGCGATGGCTCGGCGGACGATACCGCCGCGCTCGAGAAGGCCATTGCCGAACACAAAACCATCTATTTTCCTTCAGGCCAGTATCGCGTCACCGACACCATCGTGCTGAAGCCAGACACGGTGCTCATCGGCTTGCATCCCAGCGTCACGCGCATCCTGCTTGCTGACGGAACCCCCGCCTTTCAGGGCGTTGGCGCTCCCAAGCCGCTGCTTGAAACCCCTGAGGGCGGCATCAATATCGTCACCGGAATCGGTCTCTACACTAACGGCATCAATCCGCGCGCGGTTGCCGCAAAGTGGATGGCTGGCAAGGACTCCATGCTCAACGACGTGCGCTTCCTCGGCGGCCACGGCACCGTCGATCCCCTTGCTACGCTCGACGAACGCCGCAAAGTCTGGGAGCAAATCTACAATAACAACAACACTGCCGATTCCAACATCAAGCGCCGCTGGGACGGCCAATATCCCAGTCTCTGGATCACCAATGGCGGTGGCGGAACCTTTCTCGACATCTGGACTCCCAGCCCCTTTGCGCAAGCCGGCTTGTACATCTCCAACACGTCCACCAGCGGACGCATTTACGAATTGTCCAGCGAGCATCACGTCGGCAGCGAAGTGGTGCTGCACAATGCAGCAAACTGGCAGATCTATGCGCTGCAAACGGAAGAAGAGCGCGGCGAAGGTGGTTTTGCATTGCCGCTGGAGATTCGCGATTCCAGCGACATCACCGTCGCCAACCTGCACATGTATCGCGTCGTCAGTAGCTACCAACCTTTTCCGTACGCTATAAAAATCGAAAACGCAAAAAATATCCGCTTTCGCAACATTCATTGCTACAGCGATAGCAAAGCCTCGTTTGACAATGCCGTTTTCGATCAGACCCATCATGTTGAAATCCGCCAGCGTGAATTTGCTTGGCTCACCATTTCCGGAAAGGCGCCGCAAACTGCTAGCGCCGAGCCCGCTCCGCTCCTGGCTGACGGCGCCAAAATAGAGAAGCTGGCTGGCGGCTTCTTCAATATGTCCGGCGGCGCCGTCGACAGTTCCGGCGACTTTTATTTTGTCGATGCCAAATGGCAGAAGATTTATCGCTGGTCCGCGTCGTCGCGCCAGCTCTCGGTCGTGCGCGATAACCCGCTCGATCCCGTGCAGCTCGCGTTTGACAAGTCCGGCAATCTGCTCGTGATTTCCTATCAAGGTTCGGGCACGGTATACACATTTAAGCCCGGCAGCAATTTCGATCAACTCACGCTGCTCGAGCCGGAGCCGAGCGCTCCTCGTCCTGGAATGACTCCGATTCTTCCCGTGGACTACTGGCGCAATGAAAACGATTTTCCCGAAGTCGCGGAGCGCCACAAGCCTTACCAGTTTGTTTCCCTCGATCGCAGCACATTTATTCCCGTCGGCGAAGATTTTGTCACCGGCCAACTGTATTACGGTTCCAAAATTCACGATGTGCTTCGCGCCTTTGGCTTGGCTCCCGCGAAGATCGGCCACACGCTTTACGTTTCCGACGAATCCGAAGAAAAAACCTACCGCGCCACGGTCAGCGAGGATGGCACGCTCACGAATCTGCAACTTTTCGCCAACGTTGGCGGCGAGAGCGTCGCCGAAGATGCCGCGGGCCACGTCTTCATCGCTGCCGGCCAAATCTACGTTTACAACTCGGCTGGCAGCCTCATCGGTACAATCGATGTTCCCGAGCGCCCGTCGCAATTGCTCTTCGGCGGCCCCGGCAGAAAAACCCTGTTCATTGCCGCCCGCAGCTCCTTGTACTCCGTCCAGCTTCGTAACGCTGGCCGGTAACAGCACCACGGTCCTTCCGGCGGGGCCAGCCCCTGCCCAGATGCGCCCGCAGGCGGGAACTTTTCTTCGCTCTCCCGGGAATACTCCTTGAGCCAAATAGCTGTTTCTGTAGTGCCGTACGCGGATATGGGTCGCGTATCACGCTATCGATTCCGAAGAAACCGGAACGCGAATCGTCGAAGTGGCGGAAGAGCGGCACAGGCCAATTGAGACTTCAGGAGAGTTCCATGCGCCGCGTTTACTGTGGTGTCTTCTTTCTTGCTGTGCTGTTTATTTGCCTGCACACGGTGGGCTGCGGCGGAAGCGGTACCCCTCGCCTGGCGGTCACTACCACTTCTCTCCCGGACGGCACCGTCGGGGCGGCCTATTCGGCCACATTGACGGCAACGGGCGGAAGTCCTAACTACACCTGGTCGCAAGTCTCCGGCGGGGCCATGCCGGGTGGCGTGACTCTGGCAAGCACAGGAATTTTCACCGGGACACCCACCGCTGCCGGCTCGTTTGGGCCTTATGTTTTCAACGTGACGGATTCGGCGGGCGCGGTGGTAGCCACCCCAGGCCTCACCATCAAGATCACCTCCAACCCGCTCAAAGTCACCACCAGTACTTTGCCGCAAGGAATTATCAACGCGGCCTACTCCGTCACACTGGCGGCCGTGGGCGGCACTCCGCCTTATACCTGGACCGAAACCTCCGGCGGAGCCCTGCCGCCGGGGATCGCCAACCTTACCAGCGCGGGAGTAATTGCCGGAACGCCCACGACGCCAGGCACCTATGGTCCTTACGTCTTTACCGTCAGCGATTCCACCAACGCCACCGCGGCTTCTGCCAGCCTCACGTTTACAACCGCGGTCGCTACCTGCTCTGCGCTTGGGAACGAGGGCGCACTCACCTCCGCCAGCCCTTATGCTTTCCTGCTCGAGGGCACTGACGGTAGCGGCAACCCCATTGCTCTTGCCGGTAGCTTTACGCCCAATGGTACGGGCGGAATCACCAATGCCACCGTGGATTACAACGGATTCAGCAACGGTCCCGCGCAGTTGCAAGTGAATCTCGCTGCCAGTTCGTATTCGTTCGGTTCCTCCACGCTGGGCTGCTTGTCGCTGGCCTTCAACGGTCCCGTTGCATCCGGCACCGCTGCCACGCGCAAGGGAGCGACATCCAACCTTGCACCCGGCCTCCCGGTTCGAGCCAAGGGCGCCAAACCACTCGTCGCTGCGAGTTCCACCCTTGCAAGCGTGCAGTTCGTCTTCAGTCTCAGCGGATTTGACGGCACCTTGTATCACACGGGAAGAGTCATGGAATCCGACAACATGGGCAGCGGTACAAACGCCTCGGGTTTCCTTCATCTGCAGGATCCCACCGCTTTCTCTCCTGCTTCGCTGCAGCCTAACTATGCGTTCGGTGTGGATGGATGGACCGCGGAGTCTGCCGGTAATTCCCGCACCTCCATTGCCGGAACCTTTACGAATTCCTCCGGCGCGCTGTCCGCGGGATACGCAGACCTCAATACTGCTGGCACGCCATCGGGCGAGTTGACCGGAGGCAATGGAACGCTAAGCTCCACCATCGACCCAAACACCGGTCGCGGCACAGGCAGCTACACCATTCCGAGCAGCGCGGGAAATCTCACTTTCGATTTCGCCTTCTACGTCCTCAACGCCTCGGACTTCATCTTACTTTCCACCGACTCGCCCATCACTGCGGGCTCTGCCCCGTTGCTTTCCGGACGGGCGCTAAGTTCCAGCGCGACATATGCCCCGGGCGTTTTGAACGGCTACTACCTGCTGGCGGCGCAAGGCCTGCAAGTGAACGGAAGCACGATTGGAAATCTCGCGGAAATTGGCACCTTGAACGCTACCAGTGCGGGAGCGGTTCCCACAGCAACCCTTTACGTTAATAATGCGGGAAGCTACAGCACCACACCATATTCCAATGGCAGCTACACGCTAGAGGCGGCTTCCGGACGAGTCTCCATTACCGGGATCACCGCAACACCTGCGGTCGTCTATCTTACCGCCGGCAATGCGAGCGACGATCAAATCGCTGCTTTTCTGGTTGGATCGGATCCACAGGCAACTTCCGGAGTTCTCGTTAGTCAATCCACCACCTCGCCTGCTTTTGTCCTCGCCGATATTTCCGGCAATTACGCCATGAGTACGCAGGAAGATGTGGACGGGCTTAACGGTGCCGCACAGGGCGCATTTTCCTTCCTGGGCACGGGGCAATATGTTGCCACACAGCAGTCCACTGGTACGGTTCCCAACCTGCCCAGCACTGGATCGATGGTGATCAGTCTCGACGGATCGGGCAATCTGAATGGCGGAAACTTCCCGCTGGTGACCAACGGACAGGTCATCTTCGCCATTGCCAGTTCCGGCGATCCCCTGATGTACGTCTTCACGGCAGGCACCCCTCCTGCTCCTTAAATCCTCAACCGAGCCTCCGATTAAGGAGCCAAGTCCGGAACGACCCGCACCCATGAGAATCAAAAGGGTGCGGCACCCGGCAGTGTCGAAGTCCAACATCTACAAATATTACCCGGCGCACAAAGTTGTCGCCGCGCGTCCGGGAAGCCTTCCAGAAAAAAGCCATCGGGGGGTTTGTTTCTAGACCAGTTGTGGCCCGTGCCAGCTTCGCTGGCTGCGTTCATGTCATTTGTGACAATGGCGGCCCGCACTGCTTCCTCCTACCCTTGACCTATTGCAGCTCAAAATCTAGGAGCTGACTGGGTTCTTCGAGTTGCGGTTTGCGACGCGCTCGGGTGACACGAAGGAGAGTTCTAATGAACTGGAACACGAAACGCATGACGATCATTGGTGCACTAGCGCTTCTGGCTTCCGCGGTGGCACCTGCTCAGAGTCCCGAACTTCAGCAGAAGCTCGCAGCTGTGAAGCAGGCTGCCGCGCAAAACAAGAAGAAGCTCCGGCAGTATCAATGGATCGAAACAACGCAACTCACTTTGAAGGGCGACGCCAAGCCTCCGACCAGGAACAGTTGCGTGTACGGCCCGGACGGACAGGTACAGAAGACTCAGATCGGTCCTTCTCCGGAACCACCGAGTGGCGGCAGGTTGAAGCAAAGAATCATCGCGAAGAAGAAAGAAGAAATCAAAGATTACATGCAAGATGTGAAGGCCGTCCTCGCCATGTACGTGCCGCCCAGTCCCCAGAAAATGCAGGCCGCCTACCAGGCAGGCAAACTCTCGCTGAACCCTGTACCCGGCGCAGTCAACCTCATTTTCACGGATTATGCCCAGCCCAACGACAAGATGACCCTAACGTTTGACACGGCCACAAAAAAAATTGCCGGCTTGAACATCGATACCTACATGGGTAAGGAGAAAGATGTCGTGACGCTGCAAGTGCAGATGGCCAGCCTGCCGGATGGCACCAGCTATGAGTCGCAAACAGTTCTGAACGCAACTGCGAAGCAGCTGGTGGTAACCACGACAAATTCCAATTATCAAAAGCTCGGCGTGAACTAGGCGTCGAGACGCCTGCTGCATTGGCATGCGTAACGCCCAGTCCGCCGAGGACCGGGCGGCGTAAAGCCGCCGCTAGGAGAACGCGTACGGCCCGGCAATTCAGGGACGGGTTTCTGTTTTCATTTTTCGATTTTCTATTTTCGCGTCACTTAG
>Ga0074045_10000298_pt1 | contig 48265 bp, 42 predicted proteins | sample BogForMeECP23OM2_FD_94442 | JGI IMG/M metagenome (GOLD analysis project Ga0074045, IMG submission 94442) | Bog forest soil microbial communities from Calvert Island, British Columbia, Canada - Bog Forest MetaG ECP23OM2 | ecosystem: Environmental > Terrestrial > Soil > Wetlands ... | reverse complement strand
GGCCCATATTGCCGCGGTAAAAATTCAGGGCGAAGACACGGACTGGTCCGTGGCGGAGTGTTCTTTGCTGCCAAATGGCGAAGTGAAATGCGCCATGACATGCCTGTTGCGAAATTTCGATTCCGGGGAGTAGTTATTTTTGTTGTGTTCGGCGGCCCAATGGTGCTGTCAGTCGTTTCTCTCCGTGTCGCTGTGGCTCTAAGAAGCGACCACATTCCCCGCCAGTGCAATCTCCCGTAATTTGCGTAAGTCCAGTTTCCCGGTGCCCAGATACGGCAGTTTTTCCACATGGATGGACTGATCTGGCCGTGGCTTCCAGAGTGCCGGCAAGTCACTCTTCGCGAGCTTTTCCAGGCAATCCTTCAGGGCATCGTCTTTCAGCGTGTGAACTACCACCAGCCGCTCACCTTTTTTCTCATCGGGGATTGCTGTCACGGCCAGCACCTGTCCATCGGCTCCAATTAATTCGTGAAGTTTCTCTTCGACGCGAATGTGCGGAACCATTTCGCCGCCGATTTTGCTGAAGCGACTCAGTCGGTCGGTGATGCGCAGGAATCCATCTTCGTCCACCGTGGCGATGTCGCCGGTGTTATACCAGCCGTCTCTCAGTACCGCCGCAGTTTTTTCCGGCTGATTCAAATAACCGACCATGACATTTGGTCCGCGGACCAGAAGAAGGCCGGGCTTGTCAGGCGGCAAGCGCTCCCCGGATTCGGGATCGATAATATGTACGGCGATGCCAGGCAGCGGACGTCCGATAGTGCCACGCTTTGCGCCGACCTGCCGGAAATAAGCGGCGCGAAAATCATAGGTGTTCACGGCGACGACGGGTGAACATTCCGTGCAGCCATAGCCCTCCAGCGGGCGAATGCCGAAATGATCTTCGAATGCCTGGGCGATCCGTTCCGGTAGCTTTTCGGCTCCGGCCATCACAATGCGTAGGCTGCCAAACGCTTCCGGCGGACACCGCCGGGCGTAGGAGTTTAAGAAGGTCGGCGTGGAAAGAAGCAGGGTAACTGAGTATTTGCTGACCAATGCGCCGATCGCCTGGGCGTCCAAAGGGCTTACGTGGAAAACCACGCCCATACCCGCCAGTGGCGGGAGGCAAAGAGTGCCCGTAAAGCCGAAGGAGTGGAAAAAGGGAAGTATGCCGAGGATGCGGTCGTTATTGTGGAGATGAAAGACCTGCTCAAGCTGTTCCACATTCGAAGCGAGATTGAGGTGCGAGAGCAGTACACCCTTTGGGTCACCGGTGGAACCGCTGGAAAAAATGACCGTGGCGGTGTCGTCAAGCGATGGTGGCCTCGAGACTCCAAGGAATAATTCCAGCATACGAGCGGGGAGCAGTTTTGCGGCCAGCAGTGCTGCGACCTTCTCGACAAAACGCGGATTCAGAGCCAGATCTTCCGCATAAATCAATTCGCCCGGAGGCTGAACGTGCACTTTTTCCAGGAACTGCCGCGAGGTGACTACCGTTTTCAATTCGCATTGCTGCGCGCAGGAGGCAATGGATTCATTTGAAGAGGTGTAGTTCAGATTGATGGGAATTTTGCCGAGCAGCAGTGCCGCCCAATTCACCAGTGCCCCCGGAATCGAAGGAGGGAGCAGAATCCCAACCATGTTCTGGTCGCGCCAGAGGGGCCGCAAACGGCGCGCGAGAAACACCGTCTTGATCAGCGAATCGCCAAACGAGAGTTTTGGCGTTCGTCCGTCGGCCATCGCGAATCGGCGAGGGTAACGACGCGCGGCTTGCATGAACGAACGCGTCAGCGTCTTCATGTAACGACGCCGGCGCTGGAAAGCGTCGACTCCCAATTCCTGGACGGCTTGGCGAACTTCGGGCGCGGTTGCTGTCGAAGGTAGCGGCTTTCCGAAAGTAATCCGCACAGGGTAAGGAATCGTGCGCGGCCATTTCCACAGGAAATGCCCACCAGAAAAACTGAAGATGGAGCCCCAAATGCCATCTATGTTTACCGGAATGATGGGGACATCGATGCCTTTAATGATGCGTTCGAAGCCGCGGCGGAATGGGAGCATTTGCCCGATGCGCGTGATCTCACCTTCCGGGAAAATACAGACCACTTCGTCATTTCGCAGAGCTTCCGAGGCTTCACGCAGCGAGTGAATCATTTCACGCGGCCCCTGATCGGAAGCAATGGGAATAATCTTCAGCATTTTGGCGAACGGCTTGATCACCGGGTGGTCGTAAACGCCCTTGAACATCAGGAAGCGGATGGCACGATCCGTGGCGGCGATCAACAGCACGGCGTCCACCCAGGAAGCATGATTCGGCGTCAATAATGCCCCGCCGCGCGCGGGAATGTTTTCCTGCCCTTTCAGGTCGAGTCGGTAGATGGTGTTCGCGGCAATCCACAGCAGCAGGCGAAGCAGGGAATCGGGAAGCAACCAGAGCACATACGCGAGAGCACCAACGGTACCAACCGCGGCCCAGAAGAAAATCCCGGCCGGCGCCAACTGCAGAAAATGCTTGCAAAAGTAATAGACGACCGATGCCGCTAGAATTCCGACGAAGGACAAAAGATTGGCGCTGGCCAGCACGCCCCCGCGATGCTGCTCCTCCGGTCGATGTTGAAGTAAGGCGCTAATCGGCACGATGAAGAATCCGCCGAAGAACCCGAGTGCGGCCAGAAGAATCAGCACGGTTTGGAAAGACAACCCGGGAAGCGCGAGCAGAAATCCGAAGACGGTAATTCCAGTCGCGCCGAGTGGAATCAAACCGTATTCGATTTTTCCACCCGAGAGATAGCCCGCGGCCAAGCTGCCAAGCCCGATGCCGATCGCGATGGCGGCCTGCAGGTAACTGCCGTGCGCGGCGGAGACGCGCAGAACGTCGCGCCCATAGAACACGATGTCAAATTGCAGCAACGCGCCAAGGAAGAAGAAGTAGGTATTTCCTGCTACGGCCAGCCACAGGACACGATCCTTGGCAATGCGCTCTCCATTGGCCCAAAGGTCGCCCAGGAAGTTGAGCTGGAATTTTCTTGCGGGGTCGGCGGCTGCGACCTTGGTGATGCCGAGACTGGTCACCAAGCCAACAGCCGAACACGCCAGGAAAAATATGCCGGAATATTCCTGGCGAGTTCCCAGCCAGTCCTTGAGTTGCCCCGCCACCACCGTTCCCGCGATGGCCGCGAGGAATGTTCCCAACTCGATGACGCCATTGCCCCACGACAATTCGTTTTCCGGCAATATTTCCGGGAGCAAACCATACTTGGACGGCCCGAAGAGTGCGCCCTGCGTGCTTGCCAGAAACAGCGCGGCCAGAGACATGGGCATGCTGTGCAAGGCAAAACCAGCAATCGCGAACGCCATCACGCCCATCTCGAAAAGCTTTGTTCCAATCGTGACGGCGCGCTTGCTGAAACGGTCGGCCAGATAGCCGCCTGTCATTGAAAACAGGATGAAGGGCAAAGCAAAGAGTGCGCCCACCAGGAGAACCTTGGTTTCCTCTTCGTCGGGAGTTAAATTTGTGCCGATGATCAAATAGAGGATGAGGAATTTGAGGCCGTTGTCGTTGAATGCACCCTGAAATTGTGTGGCGATCAGGCTCCAAAAGCCCAGGCGCCAGGAACGAGGGGCGTCAGGCATGGCGGAAGGACCTCCACTGATGAGAATGCAGGGAATCCATTGCGATGCAGAATCGTCGCAAAGAACGAGCGGATTGCACAGGAAATTCTTTCGCGAATGTGCCGGTAATGTTTAAGTTCGAGGAATGAGTTCGATCGCGAGGTCAGGGCCGAATTGCTGAAAAGAGCGGATGTGAAAACGCGGTATTGCGCAATCCAGTTGGCTAACCAGGGGCAGACGAGAGTCGCCTGCCAGCTTTGGAGCGTAAAACAGAATGAGCTTGTTCACGGCCCCAGCCGAGAGTGCCACTCCGTTTAATGTGGGACCGGCCTCCAGCAGCACGCTGAGATTTTGGCGCTTGCCTAATTCCTTAAGTACTGCGTTCAAATCGACCCTTCCTGCGCGCGGTTTGATAGAAATGAGTTCGACTCCGGCGTCGCGCAGTGCGCGGGCTTTGACCGATTTTAGGGACGTCGCGGTGAAGACGAGGAGATCGTCATCGGCGGATTCGACGATGCGCGACTTATGTGAAAGTCGGAGCTTGGTATCTAAAACCACGCGCAATAAGCGGCGGCGCCGCGGTAAGGCACTTCGGTCAGTCAGAAGTGGGTCGTCAGCAAGAATGGTGCCGATTCCAGTGAGCAATGCGTCGGAAGCATGTCGCATCCGCTGCACTTCAGCACGCGACTCTTCACTCGTGATCCACGTGCGTCTCTTGCTTCCGGAGATTTGCGGAATGACGAGCTGACCATCCAGCGTCAGGGCCGATTTAAGGGTAACAAACGGCTTGTGCGTGGTGATCCAGCAGGCAAACGCTTCATTCAATTTTTGTGCTTCGGCCTCGAGCACTCCGGTTTCCGCCTCGATTCCAGCACAGCGCAACCGCGTGAATCCGCCGCCCCGCGTTTTGGGATTGGGGTCTTCCATTGCTGCTACCACGCGAGTGATTCCCGCCGCGACGATCGCTTCCGTGCAGGGTCCGGTCCGCCCGGTGTGGTTGCAAGGCTCCAGCGTCACGTACAGCGTAGCGCCGCGCGCTTTCTCTCCTGCCTGTTTCAGCGCCACAATTTCCGCATGATCGCGCTCGGCATATCGGTGAAAACCATCGCCTACAATCGCGCCATCCTTCACGATGACGCAGCCTACCGTCGGATTCGGGCTGGCCAGCCCAACGCCCTTGCGCGCCAAATCGAGCGCGTGTTCCATGAAATGCACGTCGTGATTGTTCACGGTGTTAGTTGAACAGCGAATCCGCGTACGTCTGAGCATCAAACGGCACGAGATCGTTAATCTTCTCGCCGGTGCCCACGAAGCGAATCGGCAAGCCCAACTCTCGGGAGATTGCCACCACAATTCCGCCCTTCGCAGTGCCGTCCAGCTTGGTCAGAATGATGCCCGTCACACCGACGGTCGTGGTGAACTCACGCGCCTGCGCCAGACCGTTCTGCCCGGTTGTCGCGTCCAGCACCAGAAGCACGTCATGTGGCGCGCCCGGAATCACTTTGGCCGCAGTGCGTTTCATCTTTTCCAGTTCTGTCATCAGGTTGGATTTGGTGTGCAGCCGGCCCGCGGTGTCCACAATGACGGCATCCACATTGCGGGCTTTTGCCGCAGCCATCGCGTCATACACGACTGCTGCAGGATCGGCGCCCGATTTCTGTTTGATCACGTCAACGCCGTTGCGTTGCGCCCAAATCTCCAGTTGCTCGACGGCTGCAGCGCGAAACGTGTCAGCGGCGCAGAGGACCACGCTGCGGCCGTCTTGCCGCAAGCGGTTCGCCAATTTGCCAATGCTGGTGGTCTTACCGGCTCCGTTTACGCCCACAATGAAAATCACGCGCGGATCATTGCCGTTCGCTGCGCCGGCCAGCTTTGGCGTGTTGCCATAGACGTTCAGCGCGCGAAAGACGTGAGCCTTGATCTCCCGCTTTAACTGCTCGCCATCGGAAAGCGCATTGCGCGCAATCTGTTCCTTCACGGAATCCAGAATTTCTCGAGTGGTTTTGACGCCCAGGTCGGCGGAAAGCAGGGCGTTTTCTACTTCCTTCAGCACGGATGGATCGATTTGCCGGCCGCCTTTGGTGACATTGTCCAGGGTATCGGCCAGGGCGTTCTTGGTTTTGCTGACGGACTCCTTCAGACGTTCCAGCAGCGTGGGTTCGGGTTTGCCAAAAAGGGTAATCATACAGTTCGGTGTACATCCAGAGGCGCAACACAAAATTGTAACAGATGGGAGGGAAGGGAATACTTAGACGTGAACTTCGACGGCAGAAAGCCGGAGTTTGCCTGCCTTTACAGCGGATTCCAGCGCGTTGACCACGGTCTGATCAAACTTCGATCCCGTGAGCGCCTTGATACGGCCCAGCGCATATTCTAAATCCATCGCCGACTGGTACGGCCGGTTGGTGGTCATGGCATCCAGCGTGTCCGCGACGGCGATGATGCGGGCCATCAAAGGAATCTGCGGCCCAGACAACCCGTATGGATACCCGCGACCGTCCAGGTGCTCGTGGTGCAATTCGATCCCGGGGAGCATGTCCTTTAGCTGCGAAACAGGGCGCATGATGTTCGCGCCTCTGGTGGTGTGCGTCTTCATGATTTCGAATTCTTCCGGCGTCAGCGAACCGGGCTTCTTCAGTACGCGATCATCCACTCCAATTTTGCCTACGTCATGCAGGAGCGCGGAGATTTTGAGCTTGTCCAAGTCTTCGGCGGAAAGCTTCAATTCCTGTGCGATCACGGTCGAATACTTGGCGACACGCCCGGAATGACCACGCGTATACGGGTCCTTTTCGTCGATCGCGGCAGAGAGCATGCGGATGGAGCCGATGAATAGCTCACGATTTTCTTCGGCCGCTTCCTTCAGGCGCTCGATGTATTCCTCGATATCGCTGGCCATCAAGTTGAAGTTTTCCGCCAACTCGCTGATTTCGGCGGCACCTCGAACAGGAGTGCGCTGGTGAAATTCACCGCGACTAATGGCTCGCGTGGAGGCGGCCAGGATGCGGATTGGGCCGCTGATCCCTACCGCAAAAAAATAACCGAACAGAATGGCGATCAAGACCACAACGCTGACGAAAGCCAGCGCTTGCCGGTTCAGATCCGTGACTCCGGCATCGGCGCGCGCTTCATTCACGCTGCGTTCGGCGATGACCGCCCAGTTCACTTCCGGGAACGTACTGTAGGTTCCCACCATCTCTACGTTCCGCCTATTCTCTTTTTGCGTGAAACGCACTGTCTCCGTGGTGCGCAGTTCCCTGGGGAGATCCTTAATTTGCCGCACCAATTGCGATTTGTCGGTGAGGTCTTCCCCGGGCACAAAATGCTTCGTTTCCGGATGTGCCACGATGTGACCGAAATGGTCCACCACGAACACAGTGCGGCCACGCACACTGGCATCCTGCAAGCGCCGCAGAATAGGGTCGAGCGAAACCACCGCGGCCAACATCCCCGTAAAGTTATTCTGAGGGTCCGTTAACGGCACCGCGATCACGAAAGCTGGGCGGTTATCCGGCGCCAGGGCCAGAGGATCACTGCGAAACTTTACCGATTGCACGGAACTGACAAACGCCCGTTGCAACGCTTTCGCCACGAAAGGATCCTGTTCGGCACGGAAATTTCCTTGCGAAGCGCTCGTGCCCTTGCCGTCGCGTCCTACAGCGGTCAGATAAATGAACGTATTGCGATTGGAATCAACAAAGTTCTCCAGCAGCCGCGTGACTTTCGGTTCCGCCACGGGGTCGGTAACGTTTTCAATCAGACCTGTCAGAGCTAGGATTTGGCGTTGGCTGATCAGTTGTTGGGTCAGATTCGATTCGAAGAATTGCACTTCTTGGGCGAGTGAACGCGTCAGCTCCGTTTGTTGCACGCGCTCCATATCCACCAGTTTGTCTTGGCTCAGTTCCAAAACCTGACGATGATACAAACCAATCGGAAGCGCACTGACGAGCAGGAGCGCGCCCAGCATTAGCCACAATATGCGCACCCGGCCGGTACGGAGGCGCGTCAACAGGGATGGGAGTGAGGCCGCCATCGCAACAATTTTAGGGGACTTAGTTGTTGCGGACGGGCTGGCCTAAGGGACAGGCGACGCGCAAATGCCACTGGCACTAACGCATCATCAAAACAATCACTTAGCTCTCTACTCCCGTTTCAGCGGGCGCTCCATAATTGCGCGGATGGCATCCCGCGGCGAATTTCCCAGATGCAGGATGCTGTGCACCTGTTCAGTGATGGGCAGGTCGATGTGCCGTTCCCTGGCCAACCCCAACAACGCTTCCGCAGTGCCGACACCTTCCGCCACCATATTCATCTCGCCCAGGATTTCCTCGAGCGGACGCCCCCTGCCTAATTCAAATCCAACGTGACGATTCCGGCTCAACGTGCCATAGCAGGTAAGCACCAGGTCACCCAATCCTGCAAGACCGCTCAACGTTTCGGGCTTACCTCCCAAAGAGACAATCAGACGCGCCATTTCCGCAAGGCCACGCGTAACCAAAGCCGCCAGCGAGTTAGCGCCTAACCCCAGTCCCTGGCAGGCCCCCGCGGCAATGGCCATTACATTCTTCATTGCTCCCGCCAGTTCCACACCTAACACATCGTCGTTGGTGTAGAGCCGAAAGGTCGGGCCGGCAAATTCTTCCTGAAGAAATGCGGCGAGCGCGCGATCCTGAGATGCCAACACCACAGCAGTGGGGTCTCCACGAGCCGCTTCTAGTGCGAATGAAGGCCCCGAAAGGACTGCGGTGCGGGCAATAAACCGCAAAGCGAAAGCTTGCGCGATCACTTCGCTCATGCGCAGATGCGTCGCAGGCTCGAGTCCTTTTGTTGCGCTCACCACGGTTGTATCTGTTGACAGATGCGGAGCCGCTTCCAGGTAAACGCTGCGAGCGTGCGCCGACGGCACCGCGCCAATCACAATCTGCGCGTCGCGCAACACTTCATCTAAGCGGTTCGAAGAAACGACGCAATCCGGTATGGAAATTCCCGGAAGATAGGTCGGATTCTCGCGATTTTCCTGGATGGATTTGACGATCGAGGTCTCCCGCACCCATATCCGTATTTCGTGCTTGCGCCGACTGTGCGCCAGCACGACAGAAAGACCCGTGCCCCAACTCCCACCACCAAGAATGGCGATTTTGCTCATGCGTCTTCGCCTTTCGACTTGCCCAGAGAGTACTTCGGTTCTGTTCCATCAACCAACCGCTGCAGATTCGCGTCATGCTTATAGAAAACGAGGACCGTGGCAAATAGCGTGCCCAAGGTAACCACCAACGGAGGGGCGTGGCCCGGTGCCCACAGAAAATAGATCAACAGTGGCATCGCTGCGGCGGCTGAAAGCGATCCTAGAGATACATAGCGGCAAAACGCCGTAACAATTAGAAACAAAACAAACGCTGCCAGCGCAGCCGATGGACACAGGGCGATAAAGATTCCCAATGCCGTGGCCACTCCTTTACCGCCTTTGAATTTAAGCCACACGGGAAAGCAGTGGCCCAGCAACGCGGCTAAGCCCGCGAGAACCATGGCGGTCGCTGCGTGGTCCGTAAGACGAGCTGCGAGCCAAACTGCCGCAACGCCCTTAACGGAATCCAGAAGCAGGGTGAGAACTCCTGCGATGGGGCCGACCACGCGCGACACATTGGTCGCGCCAATGTTTCCGCTGCCGTGCTCACGCACATCTTTGCCAGCGAAGAGTTTCGCGAAAATCAGGCCAAACGGAATGGAGCCGAGCAGATATCCGGCAAGAACGATCGGCAAGGTTGCCAGCGAAACTCCAGCCATCAGCGCTATGACTCCGTCACAAAAGGAAACGACTGCACGGTAGTGTACTCCGCTCCCGTGGATTTGAGTTTGCTTTCGATGAGGTGAAACTCGCGGGCAATGAACGAACCGAGCCTACGGGAAGCATGCTGCATGACAGCTTGGCTGAGTTTTGGCGGGAGGCCTGGCGGATTAAAGCGTGCCAACGTCAGATGCGGCGTGAAGAGCCGTTCCTCGGGAGGAAAGCCAAGCTGGTGCATGCTGCGGTCGATGTCTGCGGCTAGCGGACCCAAATTCGCGGATGAATCCAGACCTGCCCAGAGCACGCGCGGGCGTTTCTCGCCCGGGAAGAAACCCAGCCCATGAAACTCCAGGGTGACAGGTTGCGAGTTGCGAATCGCTTTCAGCGCGCGCTCAATTTGCTCCAGGTTTGCTACATCCGTGTTGCCCAGAAACTTTAGCGTCACATGAAGATTTTCTGCGCGGACCCATTTCACTTTTGGCGCGATGTCCCGAAAATCCTTCAGAAACGCCGCGAATGCATTGCGTATTTCGTCTGGAATTGCGATAGCGATGAATAAGCGCACCGGAAAACCCTGCCTATGAGTTTGAAACGCGGCGGGGTTTTGTGTGCGTGCTATACAGGAAGTGCGTGCGCACCATGTCTAGCCCAAGCTGTGAAGCATAAAAGCGGATGGCCTCACGATCTCCCGGGAGATGCACGAGTTTTTCTTTCACACCTGCCACTGCGGCCACCGCGATGTGCACGGTGCCCACCGGTTTTTCCTCGCTGCCGCCACTGGGCCCGGCGATTCCCGTAATGCCGACGCCCAAAGTGCTTCCCACATGCCGGCGAATGCCCTCCGCCAGGGCGATCGCCACCTCGCTGCTCACCGCGCCCTTTGCCGCTATGAGTTCCGCCGGAACATCGGCCCAGGCGGTCTTCATTTCATTGCTGTAGCAAACTACGCCGCCCAGAAAATAGTTGGAGCTACCGGGAATTCGCGTAAGCCGTTCGGCGAGCAACCCCCCGGTGCAGCTTTCCGCCGCGGCAATTGTGGCGCGATGATCAATCAGCAATTGCGCCACGACTTGCTCAAGTGGTGTTGCCGCGTGTGCGAAGATACGGTCACCCAAAGCCAATTCGAAGCTGCGGACGATTTCATCTAGAGTGGCGTTTGCTTCAATGGCGTCGTCGCTCCACCGCCGCAGATGAATCTGAATTTCACCAGGTGTCGCCAGGATGGTAGTGCTTACATTCTTGTGGCGAGTATAGATGGGCCTGATGCGCTCTTCGACGTGAGATTCACCGAGACCGGTGACGCGCAATTCGCGGTGGAACATACGCACGGAACTAGCCTGTCGCATCAGCCGAGGCAGCACCTGCTCCAGGAACAGCGGTTTCAATTCTCGCGGTGGCCCGGGTAGCAGGGCTATCATTCGTCCTTTATCTTCCAGCCACAGGCCTGGAGCCGTGCCTCGCGGATTCTCCAGTACTTCCGCTCCTTGGGGCACCATGGCCTGTCGAAGGTTCACGGCCGGCATTTCTCGTTTGAAACTGCGGAAACGCGCTTCGATGGCGCGCACGACGGCTTCATTCCGTTGCAGTTTCCGCCCCAAAAGTTCAGCGACGGTTTCCCGTGTCAGATCATCCTCGGTGGGACCGAGGCCGCCGCTGGCGATCACCACCGGCACGCGGTTTAGCGCGTCACGAAAGGCCTCCGCCAGCAGTTCACGATTGTCTCCGACGATTGTTTTGCGAAGTACCTCGATGCCCAGCTTGTTCAGTTCTTCGGTGAGAAACAGCGAATTTGTATCAATTCGATCCGGCGTCAACAGTTCGGATCCAACCGCAATGATTTCCGCTTTCATGCCAATATTGTAGCTCAGGCTATATGCGAACTCCGTGTCACAACGGACTCTTCCGGATGTCGGAGAGACACCTAACCCAAGAGAGGCAGCCCACGAACGTTCCAGTCGATTGTGAACAGTGCGCTATTGGCCGCGAGGATTGCTCGTCCGCTTGGCAGCAGCGCCATGCCAACGAGCGCCGGCCCGCTTAGCACATGTTCGGCATGACCTTGCGGCGTGATGCGTACGATGCCGCGGCGTCCTGCGAACGAAGCGGCGATGTAAAGGTTTGTATCTTGGTCGAACGCCATCCCTTGAGGACGTCCCAGTCCGCGGTAGAACACGTGCACTTCGCCGCCTTGGGTGATGCGGTATACCCGGTCGTAGCTGGAAGTCGTTGGCCCGGTGACGTATAGCTCACCGTTGGGATGGAAAGCCAGGTGATAGGCCGCCACGGAAGGTTCCAATGTGGCAAACACGAAAATTTCGCGTTGCGGACTGATCTTGAAAATTGTACCGCTGCGGTCACCCACAAAAAGATTGCCGGTGCGGTCGAACGCAATTCCTGTGGCGATCCCCATGCCCTCAATCCACTCTTCCGACTGCCCATTCTGAGGCACGCGATGAATCGTACCGTCATGCCGGCAGGAGACAAATAGGTCGCCGTTTGGCCCCACAGCCAGACCGGTGGGATTGATCAGGGAAGTTACGAAGGGTTTCACCGCATAGTTCGGACCGATCTTATAGAGCGATACCGGGACGCGCTGGCCCCGAGGGCCGCTGAATGTCACGTAGATGTTGCCTTGCGCGTCGACGGCTGGATTGGATACGGGATGCAGGTTGTCTGCAATCTGATAAGCCAGCGCCACAGGATATGGCTGGCTTTCGCTTTTCGCGTTGACGACTTGGATGGTCCCCGCGCTTACGTGTTCCGGTACCCGCGCAATCAGCCGGTTGTTGCTGGCCAAGGCCAGCGGCGCCTCGGTCTCACCGAAACGCACTATAGGCCGCGCGCCTCGCCGCGAAGTAAACGAACTGCCGTAAATCGTGATTTCACCGCCAGGCAAGGCGGCCGAGGGCGCAATCCGGTCAATGTGCGGGATGCCGTTCTTTACGGGAGTAGTTCCAAAGCCAAATTTCATAACACATAAAAGTGTAACGCGAGACGCAGACAAATGGCAGCGTAGACCGCCGCCATCCAGTCGTCCGCCATGATCCCCCATCCGCCGGGAAGTTGTTCCAGGCGGCGGCAGGGAAAAGGCTTGGCAATGTCAAAAATCCGGAACAGCACAAATGCCGCGAGGAGATATTTCCAGTTCAAAAGGCTCATGCCGGTATAGAGTGCAAACATGCCTGCGTCGGAGGCGTGCAGGAAGGTCCCCGGAGTGGCCAATGGCGCCAAGCCTAAAATCAGCGCCAGATGCACGCCGGAGACTTCATCAATCACAACGTACTGCGGATCCTTCACCCCTGCAAACTGGGCAACCTGACTGCTGTAGTGAACTCCCAGATAGGCTAACAGCATCCAGACCGCAATTGAGGGCACCAGCAAAACCAACATCCCAAAGGTTCCAGATAATAGCGGCGCATCCGCGCCCAAGCCAAGTTGAATCCCTTTGCCAAGGAGGATAAACCAAGTATACGGATGCGAGATGACTGCGATGACCAGTCCAGCTAGCGATCCCCAAGTCCCCGGGGCAGGCTTCAAATATCCTGTGCCAAGTACCGTGGAGACGGCGAAGGCAAAGCGCGGTTTCCCGCTAACTGGGGCCGTTGCTATTTCACTGGACGGATTCATCGGTTTTCCGTTTGCCTCCACGCAGGGCGCGACGGTCCGCTTCCGGAATCTCTTCCTCGTCGAAAATCGGGTCGGACACGACGTATTTTTCCGCAGACCATGCGCCCAAGTCGAGCAACCTGCAACGTTCCGAGCAGAAAGGAAACTCCGCGTCCTTGTCCGAGTCCGTCTCTTTTTTGCAGATGGGGCAAGCGTGTTTCATGGTGAAGAAAATGTTTTACCACAGAGGGCGCAGGGATCAAAAAGATTGGAAGGTGCACTCCTACCCGAAGACCCGCAAGGCCGCACCTGTGGAAATGCGCGTCAGCTTTTCTGTTGGTGGCATTGCGGAGACCGTGGGCATAGGCCGAATCGCTGGCCGGGGAAGAATTTCTATCACGCGGCCGATCAGGTCATAGGCATCGGTCTTGGTAATCTCCACTTTCACGACGTCACCGGTCGTTGCCACTTCGCCATCCGCCAGCTCAATGTCGGTCAAATAGAGCTTGCCGTCGATGTCCGGAGCCATTCCTTCCAGTCGAGCTTCCCACACTAGCGGATTATCCTTCGATGGTCCTTCTACCAATGCGGTTTCCGCGCGCCCCTTGAAAGAACGCAATTTTTCGCGCGAAATTTTACGTTGCAGCGCCATCAATCGGGCCCGGCGCTCGTCAATCGTATCCGCATCCACTTTTCCGTCGAGGGGATAGCTGGCCGCATTGTCCACATCGGAGTATTCGAACACGCCCATCCAATCGATTTTCGCGGCGGCCACGAACTGATAGAGTTCCTCGAAATCGTGCTTGGTTTCGCCGGGGAATCCGACGATAAAGCTAGTGCGCAGCGTCACCCCCGGGATCGTCTGCCGGATGCGTTCCAGCAGTTTCAGGAAAGCATCGCCGTTCGATCCGCGCTTCATGCGCGCCAATACGTTGCGGCTGGCGTGTTGCAGCGGCATATCGAAATATTTCGCCAGTCGCGGATGCGCCGCCAGAGTGTCCAGCAACTTTTGCGTCACGCGGTTCGGATACGCATAGAGAAAACGCACCCACAACAATTCGTCGATTCCCGCAAGTTTTTCCAACAATTGCGGCAGCCCATCCCGCAGTCCAAGATCCTCGCCATAGGAAGTGGTGTCCTGACCAATCAGCGTTACTTCGCGCGTGCCCGCTGCCGCCAGATTTTCCGCTTCGCGTACCACAGATTCGAATCTGCGGCTGCGGAACGCTCCCCGTAATTGCGGGATGATGCAAAAAGAGCAGGGATGGTCGCAACCCTCGGCGATCTTGATGTATACCTGATGCTTCGGTGTGGTGATGATGCGGGGCGTGAGGTCGTGATACAGAAACGAAGGCGGCTGCGCCGGCAGGACCTTTAGTTCGCCTTCTACCGCTTCCAGGATGCGCTCGACTTCTCCGGTACCGACCACGGCATCGACCTCCGGCACCTGCTCCAGAATCTGTTCGCGATAGCGCTCCACCAGGCAGCCGGCCACAATCAGTTTTTTGGCCGCGCCGAATTTCTTGTGCTCTGCCATTTCCAGGATGGCATCTACTGACTCTTTTTGGGCGGGTTCAATGAAACTGCAGGTATTGACGACGAGGATCTCGGCTTCGTCCGCGCGTGGCGTCAGTTCGTAACCTTCGCGCGCCAGAATGCCCATCATCACCTCGCTATCAACGAGGTTCTTCGGGCAACCGAGGGAAATGAATCCAACCTTGGGCATGGAGCGATTTGTACCTTGGCGTAACTTTTTAATTTTAGCATGTACCTGACGCGGCCCCTCAACAGAGCTTCTGGCTCGCACGAAGAGAACTTTGCGCTTCAAGAACCGATTAACGGGGGCGCGGGGCGGAGCGAACCTGCTCGAGCAGGGCGCGCAGGCGAAGTGCGTCACACGGCAGACCGCCGAAGCGTGATTGCGCGTAAATGTCAGTGAATTCCTGCACGGCGGGGGTTGGTCCGCCTTGCATCGCCAACGACGCGGCGAATTCACGCGGGGTCTGTGTTTCTCGCCGGGAAAATCCGCGGTTTTCCAGAATGCGCAAAAGTTCCGTGTAAAGCCGGGAAGCCATTTGCGGGCTATTGCGCTCCTTCTCTGGCAAGCGGGCGAGCCACGTAAACCTAAGCCAGCGGAAGAACGAGCGCACCCAGTCCAGGCGTAGCAATGCAAGCGACAGAATCAGCAGGATAGGAAACACGAAGCGTAGCGCTCTATGCGAGCGCTGCCACTCCGCCATACGTTCCATGCCGTTGTCTTGCAGATGCTGCACCTTCGTGCGCCACTTTTCTTTCCAATCCGTCGAAACTTGCCCAACATTTTTCGCCAGAGAGATTTGGTGGGAGAAGTCGTAATTAATCACCCACTCATTCCAGGTGAGTTGGAACCAATCGATGTACATCGCCAGCCGCGAAAAAAGTCCCGTAGCCGGATCGTTGCCAGGAGGCGTCGGGTCAAATGTGATCCAGCCGTGGCCAGGAAAATACGCTTCCACCCAACTATGTGCGTCGCTGGCGCGCACAATGTAGTCTCCGCCGACGTCATTGTATTCGCCCGGCAAAAACCCATTCACTTCGCGCGAAGGAATCCCGAGAGTACGTAGCATTACCGCCATGGCGGTAGCGAAATACTCGCAGTGTCCCGCCTTGGTCTCAAACAGGAAGCGCGCCAGAGGGTCCCCTTCCGCTTTTCCGGTCAGGTTCAGCGTGTAGGCAAAATTCGTACGCAAGTAGGTTTCGACTGCCAGCGATTGATCATATGGGTTGTTTGCCCGTACTGTGATTTTGCGCGCGAGTTCGGGAATGCGCCGGTCCAGTTGCAGCGGTAATTGCAAGTATGTGTCCCGAATCTCCTCGGGATAAACGATTCCTGCAAAGCGCGCTTGCGCCGGACGGGCCACCGGCAGCAGTGAAATCCCTTCGTACCGAATCTGCGAAAAATTATGAAAGGGATTGTAGATGGAGCTTGTGGAATCGACGCTCACATAACTGCGCCGCTCGAAGCTATCGTCGGAGCCACCTTCGCCGGAGAAGTTGCCGCGCAGTTCGACCACCTGTGCAGGTCCGAACAAGGCGTCGCTCGCCAGAGGTTGCAGCAGCGTAGTGAATTGGACCTGTACGGCCGATCCGGCTTCCAAATCCCTCCGCGAGGCCACAGAAATCCATCCGTCTGGTGCGGCCGGCCGGGTTCTGACTCTTGATTCCGTTGAATACCATCGATGCCCGTCAAAATTCGTCAGGGCGATGCCCCGCCAGCGAAGCAGCGGATAATTCACCGGGCCCCCGGTTTGTACACGCATTACGATCGCGGTGTTCTTCTTGATTTCGCCGATCTGGCCAAGCTCGACACTGTCCGTGAAACCGCTCATCAGTGATGGCTGTATCCCCGAGCGTGCAAAGTAACCGGCGCTTAGGCGGGGAAATACGAAAAACAACACGATGCCAATTAGAACCGCACCCAGTGACACACTCAGGGACGCCAGAGAGAGCGCTCGATGAAACTTTCGTTCTCGGGGAAGGTTCCCATCCAATGGAGAAAACACTGCTCCGCGGGCGCCCCGCCGGATTTCCAGGCCAACGAATACCGCCGCCGCGAATACCAGAAACACCACGAAAAAGGCGAGGAAAGAAGTGTCTACGGTGAAAATCGCGGAAGCAAGGACGCCGGCAAAGGCCAGCATGGAAAGGAACAGAGCATCGCGGTCATTGGCCACGCTGTAAAATCGCACGACGGTGACAAACAACAGAAAATGCACCACGGCGAGTAGCGCGGCATATAGGCCGGGATTGGGCATATCGCCGGCCAGTGCGCGCGAAATAAAGAAAACATCGACGGGAAAAACAAAGACGTAGGCCACGACCAATCGGGTTGCCACGGAATGCTCTAGTTCGGCCGGGCGGCCTCGCCACCAGCGTACCCCTTTGTACAGGACCAGCGCAGGGGCAATTATTGTGGTAAACAGGTCGAGCTTGCCGGTCCCGACCAGGGTCATGACCGAAGTCAGCACCAGGAAGAACAGGGCGGTGCGGTAAAACCGGTCCGCAGGAAGGGAACTGCTCGGGGTTGCAAGCGACGCAGCCATGATGCGGATTTCAGAATAGCATTTTGGATTGGCAAGTCGGGCTGGCCAATCCTAAGGATAACGGTACGAACGGACTGGTCAGAAACGAAGCGATAACGCATGCCCACCTTTGGGTTTCCTGCCGTTATTGTTGGAAGAAAGAGCCGCTTGCGCGACCTTGCGGGTCAGGTTCGAGATCGGCACTCTCGATAGGTCATCCAGCGGCAATGCCTTCGCGTTTGCTACCCGCGGAAGCTTTGAGACGTCCAGCCGAAAAGGAAACAACTTGATTTGACGGTAGGTTACGGCGTGCCGGACTTTCGGCAGCGCTCGGAACTTTACTGGTGATTTCAGGACCGGGAGAATCGAGTTCTTCGCAAAAGTGCGGAGTTCCTTCGCGGCTTCCGCTTGCACATGAATTGTAGGAAAGTGCCACATCCGCGAAAGCAGGGTGCCCGGATCGTTCTCGGCGGAAAGCCTACCTTCCGATTTTGGTGGCGGCAGAAGGAGCGTGCGTCCGCGTGGGTCGACCAGGACTAACGCGGCTAGCGTAATCTCCACCGGTGTGCGCTTATTTCGCTTTTCGGGAATGACATCAGCCAGGCCCAATTTCCTGGCTTGGCAAAACTCTGTCACTGGGCAGAGCAAGCATTGCGGCGAGCGCGGCGTACAAATCGTGGCGCCCAGTTCCATCATGGCTTGGTTCCAGTCACCCGGCGCATGCGACGCAAGCAGCTTGTCAGCTGCTTTCTGTAGTTGTAACCAGCGGCCGCCGGCCCGTAAATCCCCGCGAATTGCACAAAGGCGGGAGATTACTCGCGCGACGTTGCCATCGAGCACAGCCAATTGCTTTCCGTAGGCGATGCTCAGAATTGCCGCAGCCGTGTATGCGCCGATCCCCGAAAGGGCAAGTGCCTTCTCGCAACCATCAGGGAATTGTGAATCATGTTCCGCTACAATCTGCCGCGCTGCCTTCTGCAAATTTCTTGCGCGCGAATAGTAGCCCAAGCCTGCCCAGTGCCGCAGAACTTCTTCCTCTGGAGCTGCGGCCAAAGCGTTGACTTCAGGAAATCGTTCTAGAAACCGTTGGTAATAAGGAACCGCCGCGGCGACACGGGTTTGCTGCAGCATGATTTCCGAAAGCCAGATGCAGTAGGGATCTTTCGTTCGGCGCCACGGCAGGTCGCGCTTGCATTCAGCAAACCAGGCGAGAAGTTTCTTCTGGAATCCAGGGAGAGCCGAGCCGTTGAGCATAGCGAGCATCAGTGTCTCGCAAAACGATTGACAGTGACAGGCCCTTCCCGTCGAAAAATCAGTTCAAGCAGCGCTTATTGATCCGTGCCCACCAGCTGGACAGCGTCAATCTCATTCCATCCTGGCACCACGTTCGTTGCCAGCGTCACCTTCACACGATCCGTTTTGAAGGACGTCTTGGGGAATTTTACGATCAGGTAGTTTAAGTCGGTCGTCGGATCATTGCCGGCCCACACCGTGTGCGCGGTGCCCTGCTCATCGAATATTTCGGCCTTGATCACCGCGCCAGAGCCGCAGGATTCTCGTATACGAACCTCTGTGGCGTGAACTGGCCGGGGATATTTCAGGTCCAACCATTCAATGCCGGCATCGGGAGTCTTGGATGTCCAGGCCTTACCGTCGTCTCCATACTTATCCACATTGGGCGCGCCGGTGGCTTGATTGGCAGACCAGGCCGCCGTCCCTTGTGCATCGTTGTAGGTCGAAGAAGCGGTCGCCTGTATAGCCCATTGCCCGTTAGGATCATTTTTGATTTCGTCCTGCTTCAAAGCCCAGGCCGCTCCGGCTAGTTTGGCGGTGGTTTCGGCACCTGCACCTGCAGCGGCGGGGGCTGCGGCGGGCGGTGCAACGGGCGCAGAACTTGTGGCTGCGGGCGCCGGCGGCGCTTGTTGTTGAGCGGGTGTTTCTTTCTTGCACCCCGCAATCAGCAGCGGCATCAGAAGCAGGCAGCAACAGACCAACTTAAAATTGTTATTCATAGGATCTCCCCGAGCGATGGCGCGAATCTTATCGCACATCGCACCGCAGGAGAAGTGAATGCTGGACGACGATACACCTACGCGCCAGACGGAAGTGTTGGAGCGAACTCCTCCGCGAAGACGACGTAGGAAGAATTCCATACCTCCGAGGGAATGGAACCCCGGGGCTGCGACGTTACAATAATCCTGAATGATTCCGCCTCCGCCGCCAGCTCCGTGAGCCGGTGCTGCTTCGCGTCGACCGGAAGAGCTTCCACCAATGCCAGTTGCCGCAGAACTGCGAATATATTTTCCGAAGCAGGAGCCAGCGGAACGACGGCCAACGCGCTGCGAAATTCCAGCAGCGCGCCACGCTCATGAAAGTTCCAGGCGATTGCCGCGCAAAGTTCGATCGTCCGTTCGAAGCGCTCTTTTTCGACTGCGGTTGGATTTGTCCCGGCCGCTTCGCTGTGCGGATCCAGAACGAGCAAAACGCGAGTATCGTCCTCGCGTGCGAACTCTCGCACCATCAGCGAACCTTGGCGCGCCGAAGCTTTCCAGTGAACGTGCCGGGCGCTGTCGGTCGGAAGATAATCCCGCAGCGCATACAAGTCCTGTCCACGGCCTTTTGCCAGGCTTTCGATCGCACCCTGAATGCCCGGCAGCACGTCGAGAAATTCCGGCGTTGCTTCGACCGAGGGATAGACCAGCACTTCCGAGGCCATATCGAGCCGGCGAGCCTTTTGCAGGAAGCCGAAGGGGAACCGCGTGACAATCCGAAACGCCTCCTGGCGATAGAGTCCGCGCCGCGCGAACAGCAGCGGAACTGGTTGCTTCGCGGACTCGTGCCGTGGCACATATGGAAAATAAACTGGCGTCGCCAGAAGCACCGCAGCGGCCACTCCTTTTTTCTTTGCGCCCTCCACCCGCAGGGAAAACGACGGTAATGTCTGTTTTTCGTTTTTTAGTTCGACGGTGCCGCGCACCGTCTGTCCGGCAAAGATATGCTCCGGGAGATGGAGCTTTAATTCCACGCCAGCTAGCGTGAGTGAAGAGAGAATCCCCGACATGAGAATGCTGGCGATCAGGCAAGCCAGAATCAGGAACAAAAGATTGTTGCCGGTGTTGATGGCAGCGAGCGCTACGAGAACAATTCCGCCGATATACACCCAGCCCTCGCGCGTGAGGCGGTACTCCATTCTGTAGGTAATCCAGCGCAACGGGGTTCGCTTCGCCAAAACCGGCACTAGGGTAACTCCCACCCAACCGGCCACCAGTAAGGCGGACATCGCGGTCGCGCTCGCCAGGGCCAAATTGCCCATGCGCGCCGCCGCCCCGGAATACACGGCAAGGACAAACGCCACGCTGAGCGCCGCCATGGAAAGGGAAAATGCACGCACTCCCGGGCGATCGGCTTTTTCCCAGGCATTCGCCAGCGTTGCGCGCAGGTTCACAGGGGTACGCGGACGGATTCGACAATCTCGCGGAGAACCGTTTCCGTGGTCTCCGATTTCTTTTGCAAGGATGCGTGACGCGTGCTAGCCACAACGCGATGAGAAAAAACCGCCACGGCGAGTTGCTTGAAGTCATCAGGCAAGCAGTATTCCCGGCCTTCCAGAAACGCGCGTGCTTGCGCAGCCCGTTGCAGCATCAAGGTTCCTCGCGGGCTCACGCCCAGAGCCAGTTGATCGGATCTGCGCGTGCGATTCACAATTTCCAGCGCGTAGTCGTGCAGGCTGCTGTCCACCTTCACGCGCGTCACCGTTTCCTGCATGGCCAACACATCGGAAACATCAGCAATCGGCTCAAGCGCCACTGCGGAATCGTCGGTCGTGCGGCTGCGCAGAATCTGCCGCTCGGTTTCGTGCGAGGGATAACCCATCTTGATGCGCATCAGGAAGCGGTCAAGTTGCGATTCTGGCAAAGGGTAGGTTCCGTGGTGTTCCACCGGATTCTGCGTGGCAATTACCAAGAAAGGTTGCGGCAAGGGAAGCGTGCGGCCATCTACTGTTACTTGAGCCTCGTTCATCGCCTCCAGCAGTGCCGACTGAGTTCGCGGTGTAGTGCGATTGATCTCATCGGCGAGAACAACATTCGCAAACACCGGCCCGGAACGAAATTCAAAGTCGCGCGATTCCGGGTTGTAGACACTCACGCCGAGAACATCGCTGGGAAGCAGGTCGGAAGTAAATTGAATGCGCTGAAACGTGCAATGAAACGATTTCGCCAGGGCCTGTGCCAGCGTGGTCTTCCCCACGCCCGGGACATCTTCGATCAGCAGGTGGCCTCGCGCCAGGAGCGTGATCAGCGCCAGTTGAATGACATCTTCCTTACCGAAGATGGCACGAGCGATGGAACGCTGGAGTTGTGTGACCACTTGGGAAGTGACGGTCGGCATCGGTTGAAAACCCTTAGTCTTCCTGTTACAAATAGATGAAGGCTGTTGCTTCGACGTTTCCTCCGACCGGCAACATCCTACCCGTTTCAGACGGGCGATTAGCTCAGCGGTTAGAGCGCTCGCCTCACACGCGAGAGGTCAAAGGTTCAAATCCTTTATCGCCCACCATTGCTTCGAATTCTCCCATATCCGTGAACGTATGTGCGGAATCATCCAGTAGCTTTTGTGACTTAGTTGCTATTTGGCCGCCGGGGCAGGCGTCTTGTATAGTGGCCGCATGCAGACGATTCTTCACACGATTGAGTTTTTGACCTTGAGCCTGTGGCTAGGCAGCGATGCATTTTTGAGCTTTGTGGTCGCTCCGGGGGCCTTTGCGATCCTCGGGAACCGCGATGCTGCCGGGATGATGGTCGGCTATTCCCTTGCGCGTCTTCATTTTGCGGGAATTCTTTTGGGACTTATCTTTCTTGTGGCACGCCTGCTGCGCACCCGCGATTTCGGCAGTTTCACGGCGGCTGCGGCACTCTGCGTCGTATTGATGGTAGTTCTCACCGCAGCCTCCCAGTTCACCGTCAGCAACCGCATGGAGCGCCTGAAAAAAGAGATGGTTTCCGTGCAAAACACGCCGGAGAACGATCCTCAGCGCGTGGAGTTCAACCGCCTGCACCACATCTCGGTCGCCTATGAGGGTGCGGTGCTATTGCTCGGCTTCGCCGGAATGTTTTTGCTGGTCAGGGAAGCAGTAGCGAGGCCCTAATTGCTTTATTTCTGTTTGCGGTTCCGGGTCGAACGGCGTTTCTTACGGCGCGGCTTGCGCGGGCGGATCTTGTTGGTGAAGGCATAGCCTGCCCTCTCGAACGCACGCCACATATACCAACTCGCCACGGTGCGGTACGGTCTCCAGCGCTCGCCAAACTTCAGCAACTCTTTTGGCGTGGGCATGTGTTTTTTCCCGTAGGCCACGGACCAACCCTTTTTCACTCCCAGATCATGAATGGGCAACACGTCTGGGCGCCCTAACCGGAAGATCAAAAACATCTCCACGGTCCACGCTCCGATTCCGCGCACAGAAACCAGCCGTTCGACCAGTTCTTGGTCGGAGAGTTTCAGCGCTTCGTCATGCGTCGGAACAATGCCTTGCAGAGTCTTCTTCGCCAGATCCTTCATGGCCGCCGCTTTTGCTCCAGACAGCCCCGCCTTGCGGAGCTTGGCCGTCGGAATCTTCAGCATTTTTTCCGGTGTGGGCGGGCGTCCGTTCTCCCCCAGCGCTCTGATGCGTCCAAAGATCGTGGCTGCCGCCTTGCCGGAGATCGATTGATACACGATTGATTCCAAGAGCACTTCGTAGGGAGATTCCGCGGCCTCCACATCGATTCGGAAAGCCGCCGTCTCCGCGACCAAGCGCTTGAGCTGTTCATCACGCTCGCATAAATGGCGCAATGCTTCGGCAAGATCGAATGCCAGGTTTGTCGGGGGTGTGCTGTTCGTCATAGAAAAGGAGGACCTCACCATGTAATTATGGAACTCGAAAAAAACTGCGTTTCGGGCAGGTCTGATGAACTTCGACTTCGTTTTGCCGATGATGAAATGGCGCTGTGAAACATCACCGGACACCGTGCATTTGTTCGGTGGTTCCCGATTTTACGGCGACCTTCAGCTTCCATGGGCGGACATTGTGCAAGCAGGCATCTCTCCGCGCGAACCAATCAAGGCGCCAAAGGGCGCACCAATCGAGGCGGTCCTACCCATGGGCAAGAAGCTGTTGTCCATGACGCAGGAATTATCTGCCAAGACCAACTATTTTTATATCGCCTTTCAACAAGGTTCCAGAAGGAAGATCCGTACCTACGCTGTGCCTAAGGACGGGCCCGACCTCGATCGCTTTGTACGCGAGTGGAGGCAACGATTAGGCCAGCGGTGGAGCGATGAATCCGTTTCTTTGCTGAAAGTCCGCAAACAGCTGGGCATCTCAAACTGGTGGATCTGGCCTGTGGCGGGTCTTTTCGTGTTGCTTGCTGCCGTCGTTGGGTTTACGTATCTCGCCATCAAATCTGCGGTTCCTCCACTGATTGGACTCGCCTGTGGGCTCGCCTTGTGGACATGGCGAAAGTATTTGAAGACTTGAGTCCGGAAATACTTCAGAATCCGTGTGCTAGAATTCAGAGTTTATGCAAACAGGAATTATTGGACTGCCACAAGTAGGAAAAACCACGCTATTCCGCATTTTGACCAAAGCTAGCGTTGACGCCAAAGGCACGCAAGCAACTCACGTCGGAGTGGCCAAAGTTCCCGAGCCACGGCTGGTGGAACTGGCGAAACTCTATAACCCCAAGAAAATCACCTACGCTTCCGTGCAATATGTCGACCTTCCGGGTGTTCAAAAAGAGCGCATGCGCGAAAGCTTGGCTACACTGCGCGATGTCGACGCGATAGCCCATGTGATCCGGGTTTTCGACGACCCAAGCGTTCCGCATTCCGAGGGGACCATCGATCCTCTGCGCGACGTCACCAACTTGGACCTCGAGCTCATCTTCTCGGATCACGAACAGATCACCAAGCGCCTGGAGCGTCTTGAAAAGGATCTGAAGAAAAAGAAAGATCCTCAGTTCGAACTGGAAAAAGTGGTTCTGGAAAAGTGCAAAGCGCATCTGGAAGCCGAAAAACCTCTGCGTGAATTGGAGCTGACTCCGGAAGAGCGCAAGCCGATCGGCGGTTTCCTATTCTTGTCGCAGCGGCCGATGCTCTATGTATTGAATCTGGGCGACGAGGAAGCCGCGGAGATGGACAAGGCCGTCGAGAAGCACAAACTATCCGCGCTGCAAGGGCGACCCAACACCGCTGTAGTGGCCGTCTGCGGACGCCTGGAAGCTGAGCTGGCAGAAATGGATGAAAAAGAAGCCGCAGAGCTTCTTGCCTCTTACGGTTTGAAGGAGCCCGGTCTCAACCGTTTGATTCGCGCTACTTACGACCTCATGGGTTTGTTCCCCTTCTTCACGGCGGGTGAGCCGGAAGTTCGCGCCTGGACCATTCGCAAAGGTTCCACGGCGGTCAAAGCAGCCGGCGAAATTCACAGCGACATTGAGAAAGGCTTCATTCGCGCCGAAGTTGTTCGCTGCGAAGATCTACTCGCCGCCGGAAGCATTGGCGCCGCAAAGGAAAAAGCCCAGGTTCGTCTTGAAGGGAAAGAGTACATCGTGCAAGAGGGAGATGTTATTCTTTTTCGCCATAGCGGCTAACCCTAACAGCATTTATCTCGACTCATGGTCCACGAACTCTCATTTCGCATCGCGCTTGCGGCTTTGCTCGGCTTGGTGGCTGCAGGCGGAAACGTTCTGGGTGGATACTTCGTTGTCCGCCGCGAATGGCCGCGCAAATACCTGCAGTATTTTCTCGCGCTTGGCGCGGGTTACATGCTCAGCGTGGCCTTCGTCGAAGTGATTCCGGAGTCCGTTCACCTTGCAGGAGAGAACGCGCTGCTGTTCGTACTCATCGGGTACTTCCTCATCCATCTCTTCGAGCACACCATCGCTCCTCACTTTCATTTCGGGGAAGAAACTCACACCGAAGAAATGCACGGTCACCACGCGCGGCGCACGGTGCTTCTCGGGATGGCCATTCACACATTTTTCGACGGTGTCGCCATCGCTGCCGGCTTCCTGGTTTCCACCTGGCTGGGCATGGTCATTTTCGTGGCAGTCTTTCTCCACAAATTGCCCGAAGGGTTTACCATTGCCTCCGTCGTGCTTGCCAGTGGTCAAGGAAAACGTAATGCGGTCCGCGCTGCTGGTCTACTAGGCGCAGCCACACTCGCTGGAGTGCTGCTTACGAGTCAGCTTCAGGGACAGTTGAAGTATGCTCTGCCGCTCTCTGGCGGGGTGACCGTGTACGTCGCCGCCACGGACCTATTACCGGAGGTGAACCGTGAGCCAAACTGGAGAATGGCGTTCCTGGTGTTCATCGGCGTAGCTAGTCTTCTGATTTTAAAGGTGTTATTTCACGTCTAAGCCGCGGCCTGGAGCAGGCCGTACCTTCCTCGCTTACTGCCGTCGAACCGCAACTTTCTGAGAACAAACGTGTTTGCTACAGTGTGGGTGCTATGGCCAGGACCGACGTCCAACTGATGCTGGACGTGAAAGCTGGTGACGAAGCTTCTTTCGAGCTTCTATTGCACCGCTATCGCACTCCACTCGTCAACTTCCTGTACCGCATGGTGCGGAACCGGGAGCAGGCGGAAGATCTCGCCCAAGATGTTTTCCTGCGCGTTTATCGCGCGCGGGAAGACTACGTACCGAGCGCCAAGTTCACCACTTGGTTGTTCCGGATCGCCACGAACCTGGCGCTCAACTCGGTTCGCGATAACCGCTATCAGAAGTTGGAGGTTTCCATCGATGCGCCGGTCACCATGGATGCCGAAGATGGCGACGAAAGGCCGTTGGATATTCCGGAGAAACATCCGAATATCGAGCAGCATCTCGTCGAGGACGCGCGAAAGAAAATGATTCGGCACGCGATCGACAAGCTGCCGGAAAAGCAGCGCGCCGCAGTCCTGCTTCACAAATACCAGGAGCTGGATTACGCGGAGATTGCCAAGATTCTCAGTTGCTCGGAAAGCGCGTTAAAATCGCTGCTCTTTCGGGCGTACGAGTCGCTTCGAGTGGAACTAGCCCCGCTTGTGGCGATGCAAGTCAAGAACCAAGGGTAGGGAAAGCAGGGCTGTTATGAGTTGCGAAAAAATGGAAAGCCGGATTTTGAGCTACATCGATGGCCGGCTGAAAGAAAGCGAGCGGCCGGATGTGGAGAAGCATCTGGCGGCGTGTGCCTCGTGCCAACTGCGCGTGGAGGAATTCCGCGCCGTTTCCGGGCTGCTTGATGAACTGCCGGTGATTGAGCCTTCGCCCGCGTTCGATGCGCGTGTCCGTGCACTCGTGGCTGCTGAGCCGGTGAAGCAAAGCTGGTGGGCTTGGCTGCACGTTTCGCCGCGCGTCGCCTTTGCAGCTTCCATGCTGCTGTTGGCCACGCTTTGGCTCGGCTTCTATCAGCGTCCGAGTACGCAGCCGTTGCCGTGGAACGGTAATTCTCAGGTTGCCGATGAGCAAATGATGCAGGATTTGCCGGTCCTGGAAGATCACGATGTGCTTTCCAACTTTGAGCCTTTGAAGGAATTGCCGCCTCCCGTGCAGGCGGATGAGGCTTCGGATTCGCAGCAGCAGATGTAGCGACCGCTTTCTGCCCTGGAGTGAAGCGAAGGGCTGGAGCGGGCGGACGAGCAGGGAACAGGTCAAAACGGAGAGATGCGCAAGAGATTCCAATTCGGCGTGGCGATTCTGGCAGCAGCCAGTTGTTTCGCATTGGCCGGGAATGTCTGGGCACAGAAGCCGCATACAGACCGTCCACCGCAGCAGGTCCATCCGGTTCCTGCGCAGCCGCACAATCAAAATCAGAATCACAATGTTAACCGGCCACCTGCGAATAACAACCGTCCACCCACCTCGACGAACCCGGGAAATACCAATGCGCCACAGTCGCACATTGCTCCCCAGGCGAATTTCAGCAATACCTACCGCCCTCCGAATGGAGGCGCGAATCTGAACCAGAGGCAGCAACTGGGTGTGGGATCGCCGCGCCCCTGGGTTGATACTATGCGTGGCCTAACGCCTCAGCAGCGTGATCGCGTGTTGCAGAACAGCCCTGCTTTCCAGAACCTCTCGCCAGATAAGCAGAACAAGATCCGCCAGCAGTTCAACCAGTGGGACCACATGACACCCGCCCAACGCGCGGATCTGCGTGAGAAAGAGCAAACTTGGCGCAGTTTGTCTCCGGAACAACGTGATCACATCAAGAACGACGTACTCCCCAAAATGCGGCAGATGCCGTGGGACCGCCAACAAATGATTAATCAGAAGTTGGGGGTGCTTCGGAACATGCCGGAGTCGGCGCGCAACCAGCGCCTCAGCGACCCCAACTTCACGCGAGGCATGACCGAAGACGAAAAGTCCGTTCTTCACGACCTGGCTCACACGCATGTCGGTGGCGCTCCTGAACCTCCCAACGAGTGATCGCGTCTCAAGGTCCGTTCTCTATCCATCAGGAACAATCCCTTTCCACCTGAAATCGCACAACAGCGCGCTATGGTCACCATTTACCGCTAGAATCATCCAAGGAAAGGGTGAATTCGATTCTGGACTTGTCCACACGGTTCCGCGCGCTGAAGCACCGGAATTTTCAGTTATTTGTCTTTGGGCAATTGATTTCGCTGATTGGCACGTGGATGCAAAACACGGCCCAGCAGTGGCTGGTCTATCGCCTGACCGGCTCGGCGGCCCTTCTCGGTGTTTTCGGATTCGCCAGCCAGCTTCCGATGCTGTGCCTCGCATGGATGGGCGGTTACGTCGGCGATCGCTATAACCGGCATCGTGGCGTAATCGCCACGCAAACACTGTCGATGATTCTGGCGTTCGTGCTGGCGTTCCTCACTTTGACTCACCTCATCAAGACGTGGCATTTGATCCTGATTGCCTTCCTTGTGGGCATTGTGAATGCCTTTGACGTTCCCATCCGTCAGGCGTTCTTCGTTCACATGGTGGGCAAGGACGATTTGCCCAACGCCATCGCATTGAACTCCTCCATCTTTAACGGCGCACGTGTTGTGGGCCCAGCGATTGCCGGATTCACGATCGTGCTGGTCGGCGAGGGCTGGTGCTTCTTCCTCAACGCGCTGAGCTTCGTCGCGGTGATCATCGCCCTGCTGCTGATGCGCATTCCGCGCACTGAATCGAAAGTGATGGCGGAATCGCCCGTGCGTAGCTTCATCGATGGATTCCGTTTCGCCATGAACGATGTCCCGATCCGCTCGGCGTTGTTGCTCCTTTGTGTGCTCAGCATGTTCGGCTTGCAGTATTCGGTGTTCCTGCCGATTTACGCGAGCGACATCCTTCATGGTGGTGCCAAGACCCTCGGGTTGCTGATGAGTTCGGCGGGCGTGGGGGCGGTTCTGGGCGCGTTACAGTTTGCCGCTCGCACCGAGTATAAAGGATTGGCACGGTGGATTGCCTCCACTTGCACCACCTGTGCCTTGGGGTTGTTGGTTTTTTCGTTTGCAAACTCGTTCTGGCTATGCGCCGCGGTGCTGTTCATCGTGGGGTTCGCCGCTACCTCCCAGATGGCAGCCACCAACACAATCATTCAGCAGCGGGTGCCCGACGGGATGCGCAGCCGGCTCATGGCGGTGTACGCCACGATGTTCATGGGAGTCATGCCGCTTGGCGCGCTAATCGCCGGTATCATCGCCAAGCATATCGGCGCGCCGCACACGATGCTCATTTTCGGTTTAGCTGTCCTGATGGGGTGCTTGGTCTTTATTTCGCGTGTGGTGATGAAAGTGAAGAACGAAAGACCGGCTCCAGCTTTGACTTAGCTTATCCTGAAAGAGCAAATCAGAACTCAATGGCACGCTGGTCGTGTAGTAATGCCAGGTAGTTCAGCAGGTCCTGGTTGATACGCTGTGGCTCCGCCTTTGTATATAGGCCATGCAACTGCTCCGCAATTTGCTGCACGGTGTGCTTACCATCGCAGAGCAACACGATTTCGAGGCTCGGGCCGCTTAGTCGAAGTTCGCGTTCTGGCAGCAAAAGCATGCGTGGCTGCTGATTTTTGTCATTCAAACGAACCCCAGGAGCAAGACGGGGTGACGCGTTCAATTCCGGTTTGATCATCGTCCCTCCCCAGACCCATGCCATGGAAGGCGCCGAATCTTCTTTCCCATCAAAAATAACATGGCATCGCTCAGGTGACGAAGTCCGATGACGGTTCTAGGTGAGACGCGACGAGGCAGAAGTGGACGAAAAGCGGCCACAATCTGTTGCGAGCCGTTTTGCGCCGACACACAGTATGTCGTGGATAAATCAGCAGCTTTCCCACTACGTTAAAATCAACAAATTATCCACACGAAATGCGAATTTCTCTTGACATGCGCCAGAAACCAGATAGGCTGTGGAGAAAAGTGGTACAAAGTGGTCGAAAGTAGCGTTCAGTAGGGGCCAGTAGAGTAGCTTAGAGGGCAGTGATCGAAGTGGGCAAACTGATCCTCCATCGAGACGGGGCACATGAAATTGCGAGGAAATTCGCCGGCCAAGGTGGACGAGAAGGGTCGCCTCAAAATACCCGCCCAATTTCTCGAGGAACTGAAGGAGTATGGCACGGCTTTTTATATCACCAGTACGCGGGGTGAGTCAGCGCGAATTTATCCGCTAAAAGTGTGGAGCGGGATCGAAGACCGATTGGCGACGAAAGAGAACACGAAGGAGAAACGGAAGTTTCTAAGGGCAACGAGCTATTACGGGCAGGTCGCGGAGCTAGATGGGCAGGGAAGAGTGCTGCTTCCGGCGGTTTTGAGGGAGAAAGCGATATTGAAGGGTGATGTGGCGATATTGGGCTTCTCCGAGTACTTGGAAGTGATGAACGATGCGCGTGTGGTGGATCAGATGGAGAAGGCGCCACTGACGGACGAGGAAGAAGACGCGCTGGGGCTTTGACGGGTTTCGGGGCAGTAGTTTCGGTCGAAGTGGGCATTGGGCTTAGGGCATAAGAACGGGCTATTCAGGCGGACAGACAGGCAAGGGAATTGGGCACGCCGCACACGCCGGTGATGGTGCAAGAGGTGTTGGAATGGCTGCGAATAAAGCCCGATGGGATCTACGTAGACGCTACAACAGGAGCGGCCGGCCATTCGGCGGCCATCGCCGCGCGGTTATCCTCGGGCCGGTTGATCAGCCTGGACCGGGACGCACAGGCGCTGCAGATCGCGCGGGAGCGGCTGGAAGAGTTCGCGAGCAAAGTGAGCTTCGTGCAAACGCCGTTTTCGAAGATCCAGGAGGCCGTGCGCGGGTTGGGGATAGCGACGGTGGACGGGGTCTTGGCCGACTTGGGAGTTTCGAGCATGCAACTTGACCGCCCGGAGCGCGGATTTTCGTTTCGGGAAGCGGGTCCGCTCGATATGAGGATGAGCAGCGGGGAGTCGGAAGAAGACACGCTGACGGCAGAAGAGATTGTGAATCGCTGGTCGGAGAAAGAAGTGGCCGACCTGCTCTATCGCGAGGCGGAAGAGCACGATTCCAGGAGGATCGCCAGGGCCATCGTGAAAGCGCGGCCGATTCGGGATACCGCGCACCTGGCAACGGTTGTGGCAGGCGCCCGGAAGCAGTGGGGAAGGCAGAGACTGCATCCCGCGACAAAAACGTTTCTGGCGCTGCGGATAGCGGTGAATCGAGAGATGGAGGAACTCGGGCAGTTTCTTTACCGGACCCCTGCCACAATAAATTCCGGCGGCCGCTGGGTGGTGCTGACGTACCACTCGCGGGAAGACCGCCCTGTGAAGCGCGCGTTCCAGGAAGGTGAGAAGGCCGGAACGCTGAAGGTGCTCACCAAGCACGTGATTGTGCCCAGCGAAGACGAGCAGGCGGCGAACCCGAGATCGCGAAGCGCGAAACTCCGATGCGCGGAGAAGGTGTAAACATGGCGACAGCATATCAATGGAGTGGGCCGGTTGGCAGCGGCGGGCTTACCCCGCCGCCGGAGCGACAGCGGCATAAAGCCGCTGCTACACAGTTGCGAGCGATGTCTCGTGAGAAAAAGCCGGCAATGGTCGAATTCTACACCGTGAAACGAATTGATAATTCCCACTGGGTGCGGCACGTCGAACCCGTAAAGATGCGCAACCTGTACAAGACGGTGGCGCTCGGGGGAATCATCGCGGCTTTCTGCATGCTTTATATCTACCAGCACTTCCGCTGCATTGACATGAGTTTCCAGTTAGAGGATGTGAAGGCGAAAACGCAGCAGGCGCAAGCCTTGAACAGCAAGTTGAAGCTGGAAATAGCGTACCTGCGGGATCCTCATCGCATTGATGTGATTGCACGGCGTCAGCTGGGATTGACACAGCCAACCGCCAATCAGGTGCGCGAATACGCAAATACGGACGGAGCGGAAGTAGCCGCAGTCCAGTACGTGCGACCGAACCGCGCACCGTAGCGGCGGGTTTACCCCACCGCGGCTAGCGGCATAAAGCCGCATCTACATGTTCCGCGGGCGCCGAACACCAGACGAGTTCAGGAACAAGATTGAAATCCGCAGGGAGCGCGACCCGGAAGCCAGAGACCATGGAGCAAGAAAAAGTTCACGTTCGTCTGCTGATTCTTGCCGGGTTCGTGCTGTTCTGGATGGCTGCGATTTTCGGGCGCGTCGCCTACCTTCAGTTATTCCGTCACAGCGAATACCTTTCTCGCGCGTCGCGCCAACAACGCCACACTATCGACATCTATCCCAAGCGGGGAATCATCTTCGACCGCAACATGCATCCCCTGGCAATGAGTGTGCCTGTCCAATCGGCTTTTGCAGTGCCCGCGGAAGTGAAAGATCGAGCGATGGCGGCACAACTCCTTTCCGGCGTCCTGGGGATGCCCGCAGAGGAGATCCGGGAAAAAATGGACTCCGGAAGCCCCTTCGTGTGGCTCAAGCGGAAGTTGCCACCGGTAAAGTCAGAGGCAGTCGAATCGCTCAATCTCAAGGGAATTTACCTGCAAGAGGAGAACCAGCGCTACTACCCCAAACGGGATCTAGGGGCACACGTTTTAGGATTTGTAGACGTGGACGAGAAGGGGTTAGGTGGGATTGAGCACGAATACGACAACTTGATCCGCGGGAAAGAAGAAAAAGTGGTTGTGATGGCGGACGCGCACCAGCGCTGGTTTGATGGTGGCGAAGCGCAGCGCGACCGCGGCGTAAACGTCGTGCTCACGCTGGACGAAAAAATCCAGTACATCGCCGAACGAGAATTGGCGGCGGCCATCGAGAAAACCCACGCACCGGCAGGGACGGTGATCGTGCAGGATCCAAACAGCGGCGCCATCCTGGCGCTGGCTAACTGGCCAAGGTTCAATCCGAACGCTGCCACCGAAGTGCCGACAGAGTCGCGAATGAACCGCGCGATTAGCGCGATTTACGAGCCGGGATCCACGTTCAAGCTGATAACGCTGGCGGCGGCGTTCGACCAGAATCTGATTCGCGCCGAGGAAGTGTTCAACTGCGAAAACGGCGCGGTCACCGTAGCGGGCCATTTGATCCATGATCACAAGAAGTACGGGATGTTGACGGTCGCGGACATCCTGGCGAATTCCAGCGACGTGGGAGCGATCAAGATCGCGCTACGCTTGGGTTCTCCGAAATTCTACGAATACATACGAGCATTCGGATTTGGCACCCCGACGGGTGTGGATCTGCCGGGCGAGAGCCGAGGCTTGGTATACCGATTGGAACATTGGGGCTCGTATTCGATTGCATCGGTTTCGATGGGACAGGAAGTCGGAGTAACGCCACTGCAGATGATTACCGCAGTTTCATCAATCGCCAATGGGGGCTTGCTGTACAAACCGCACGTCGTTGAAGAGATGCGTCGCGGCGACGCGATTGTCCCTCTCGAAGGGCCCTCCTCGTTAGCAGAGCCTAAACGCGTGATTCGGCCGGAGACGGCCGCGACATTACGGAGTTTGATGGAAGGAGTGATTCTGCACGGCACCGGAAAAGTGGCTCGGTTGGACGGCTGGACCGCGGGGGGAAAGACGGGGACCGCCCAAAAGATCGATCCTGCAACTGGCAGGTATTCGCTGAGGAATGTGATTGCATCCTTCAGTGGATTCGCACCCATCAACAATCCCGCGGTTACGATTCTTGTGTCCATCGATTCCCCGGCAGGATATCCGCATGACGGTGCGACCGTGGCCGCACCGGTATTCAAGAGAATTGCGGAGCAGGTATTGCCTTACCTGGATGTACCGCGAGACGTGCCATTGAGTCCGCAACTGCTTCAGACCGCATATCGAAAGAACAGCGCTAGCGAAGAAGATTCGCTCGATGACTTGTCCGCGGTGGACTTCAACGCGCAGACCGAAATGACGGAGGAAACCGCTAAGCCCGAACAAGCGATGGCAAAGCCTGCGAAATCGCCGGAAGTGCTGATGGCTGCGGATGAAGACGGAGACATTGTGGTGCCGGACTTCTCCGGCAGAACGATGAGGGATGTAACCGAGGGCTGCATGCGGCTGGGGCTCGATCCTGTGTTGGTTGGCACAAGGGTTGCGATTGAACAAACACCGGCACCGGGAGCGAAAGTGCGCCGGGGCACGAAGGTGACGGTGGAGTTCGGCGATATGCCAGCGCATTCGGGCAAGTCGAAATAGGAAAAGAGCTTACGACGGCAATGCCAATAGGATTCAGCAGTACATCAGAAGTAGAGAAGGACGGAGGTCAGTCCAGAGAGGCAGAACGGAAACAGACTGTGGCTGAGCGGGAACAGACCGGAATGACGCTGCGGGCCTTGTTGGAAGGCGTGCAAGTGCGTTCAGGGTTGCCTGAAACGGACTTGCGCATTCGCCAGGTTGCCAATGATTCTAGGAAGGTACAACCGGGAGCGCTATTCGTCGCCATTCATGGAGTGGCCACCGATGGCAATTTATATGCCAAGGACGCCGCCACGCGGGGGGCTGTCGCTGTAGTCAGCGAAGATCCAGCGCCAGCAGAGTGGCCGCGGGCGATTCCCTGGATACAGGTAAGTGAAGGACGCAAAGCGCTGGCGGTCGCGGCGGCAAATTTCTATGGACAGCCAGCAAGGGCTCTGACGCTCGTGGGAGTGACCGGAACGAATGGCAAGACTACCACGACGTCGCTGATTGATTCGATTTTGCGGGCGTCGGGAGCAAAGACCGGTCTGTTTGGCACCATCGCTTACCATACGCCTTTAGGTGAACATCCCGCGCCCAACACGACGCCAGAGTCCCTGGAGTTGCAGAACTTTTTTGCGGAAATCCGGGATGCCGGGGGGACCTTCGCGACCATGGAAGCAAGTTCCCATGCCCTCGCCATGGATCGTCTCTGGGGCTGCCACTTTACAGTGGCCGTGTTCACGAATTTGACCCGCGATCATATCGACTATCACAAAACATTCGAAAACTATTTCGCCGCCAAACGGCGTTTATTTGAGGGCACCGGTGCAGGCGCTCCAGATGTGTCTGTGATCAATACCGATGACGAATGGGGAAAGAAGTTGCCGGGACTCGGCAAGAAGACGCTCACCTACGGCTTGCAGAATGGCGCAGATCTAAAAGCAAAAAAGTTCCAATTAAGCTTTAAAGGTCTGAATTTCATGGCGCAAACTCCGAATGGCGCCATCCAAGTGGAATCGTCGCTCGTCGGACGGATCAACGTTTACAACATCCTGGCAGCGATTGGAGCGGGCATCGGCCTGGGGTTGTCGAATGAAGTGATTGAGAGCGGAATTCGCAACCTGCACGCGGTAGCAGGCAGATTTCAGCGCGTGGATCACGGGCAGCCTTTTTTGGTGGTAGTGGATTACGCACACACCGATGACGCGCTGGGGAATCTGATTCGAACGGCGCGAGAATTGAACACGAAAGGAAGAATCATTACGGTATTTGGCTGCGGCGGGTCGCGCGATCGGACCAAGCGGCCAATTATGGGCGAACTCTCCGGGCGGCTGAGCGACCTTTCGATTTTAACCAGCGACAATCCGCGACAAGAGGATCCCCTGAAAATCATCAGTGACATTGTGGTGGGAATGCAAAAGTCCGGCGGGAAATATCTCATCGAACCCGACCGAGCGAGGGCGATCCATCTGGCCATTGAAGAAGCGCGCGAGGGAGACATCGTTTTGCTGGCCGGCAAAGGACACGAGGACTACCAAATTTTTGCTGATCACACGATTCACTTTGACGATCGCGAGGTGGCAACGAAAGCGCTCGGCGATCGCGGGTACATGGCAGCGCCGGACAGTGGCGAAGGGTTTGGCACGTAGCGCGCTTTGGTCTCGTGTGGTGGCTGATGGCCGTGTGGCAGCGGCTTTTAAGCCACTGCCGGCGGGGTAAACCCGCCGCCACAGAGACGAGGGCCTGCGGGCCAGAGCAGTGACTCGCAGAAACAAGGAGGAGCCCTCAACCGGTGAGAACGGACAAAATAGCGCCGTTGTACGGACGAGGCCAAGACCTCGGCCGAACCCCAGAGAAAGCTAACCTTTTGAGGAAACTATGCGGTGGACGGTTGCACAAGTGGCTGATGCGGTGGCGGGCAAGAGCGGGCACGGAGTTGACCCCTTGGCCCGGCTGGCCGGCGTCTCGATTGATTCTCGCACGATACGTCCCGGAGAACTGTTCATCGCCATACACGGTCCGACTCACGATGGACATGACCACGTGGCCGCAGCAATGGAAAGCGGTGCGGTGGCGGCAGTGGTGGCGGAGCCGCTGGTCTCGCGGTACCCGGGATGGCTCCAGGACCGCTGCATCACCGTTTCCGACACACTCGAGGCGTTACATCGGCTGGCGCGGGCAGTCCGGAAAGACTGGGGCAAGAAAGTCTGCGGGATCACCGGGTCTGTCGGTAAAACCACAACGAAAGAGATCGTGGCGGCACTGCTTGGTTCGAAGCTACGGGTGCTGAAGAGCGAAGGGAATTTCAATAACGAATACGGACTGCCGCTGACGCTGTTTCGTTTGGAAGAAACAGATGATGTGGCCGTACTGGAAATGGGGATGTCCTTTCCGGGGGAGCTGAAACGACTCGCGGCCATCGCGCTTCCCGATGTGGCGATTGAGACGCGGGTCAGTCCGGCGCACTTACTGAACTTTACGTCAGTGGACGAGATTGCCCTGGCCAAGCGTGAGCTGATTGAAGGCTTGCGCGGGAACAATTCGGTGGCAGTACTGAATGCCGACGACGCGCGTGTTGCAGCGATGGCGGCGGTGGCGCCGGGCCGCGTGATTTTTTACGGCGTGGAAAAGCCGGCGGAGTTTGCCGCGGAAGAAATCGAAGACCGCGGCGCGCTTGGAAGTTCGTTCACCTTGGTGCACCGTGGGAAGCGTACGCGGATGGAGTTACCGCTGCCAGGGCGACATGTGGTGTGGAACGCGCTGGCGGCCATTGCTGCGGCCAGCGTCTGGAACATGGGCGCCGTCGAAGCGCAGAGCGTGCTGCGTAGGTTGCATACACCGGCAATGCGGGGCGAGCTGATTCGCTTCACAAATGGATTTGCGTTGATTAATGATTCATACAATTCGAGCCCAGCGGCGCTGCAGGCGATGATCAATTTGCTGGGAGCGACTCCCGGATTTAACCGGCGAATTCTGGCGGCCGGAGAAATGAGAGAACTAGGCCCAAGTTCACCGAAATTACATCGTGAAGCCGGGGAGCATGCCGCGAAAACTGGAAGAATTGATTATGTGATCGCAGTGCAAGGCGACGCAGGCCAAATTGTGGAAGGCGCCGTGGCAGCAGGAGTGCCGCGCGAATGCACCAAGTTTGTTGCGACGCCGGCAGAAGCTGCGGAGTTTCTAGTCGAATTCATCAGGCCAGATGATCTACTGCTGGTAAAAGGTTCGCGCAGTGTCAAGATGGAGCGCATCGTCGAAGCGATGCTGGGCCGTTTTGCGCCTGTGAATGCGCCGTCGAGCGCAGGAGGAGCGCACTGATGCTGTACTACCTCCTCTATCATGTCCTGCAGAAATATTTCAGCCCGCTGAATGTGTTTCGCTACATCACGGTGCGCACGGTATATGCGAGCTTGACGGCGATGTTCCTGGCGCTCGTGTTCGGGCCGTGGTTAATTCGCAAACTGCGGGAGCTGCAGATCGGGCAGTACATTCGTGAAGAAGGACCTCAGGAGCACAAGAAGAAAGCGGGCACACCGACAATGGGAGGGGTGCTGATCGTGCTTTCAACCGCGGTGCCGGTGTTGATGTGGGCAGACCTATCGAATCCTTTTGTGTTGCTGGCGCTGTTTGCGCTGCTGGCCTTCGCGGCCATCGGGTTTGTTGATGACTACGCCAAAGTGGCCAAGCGCAGGAACCTGGGACTGACGGGCAAGAAAAAAATTACGCTGCAGATCGCGGTAAGTTCAGTGGTCGCCTTTGTGTTGCTGGTTCTAGCGACGCACAGCGCTTATTCCACGCAGTTGATTGTGCCGTTCTTGAAGAGATTCCACCCAGACCTGGTGATTCACAGTCTGCTGAACGCAGGTAATTTGTGGCCACTGGCGTTTTTACCGTTTATTGCCTTCGTAGCTCTGGTAATCACAGGTAGCTCGAACGCGGTAAATCTGACGGACGGGTTGGATGGACTGGCCATCGGCTGTACGGTGATCGCGGCAGGCGCGCTGACCGTGCTGACCTACGTGAGCAGCAATTTTCGCTGGGCAAATTATCTTGAGATCCAGTACATCCCGCGAGTCGGAGAACTAACTGTATTTTGCGGTGCGCTCGTCGGAGCGTCGCTGGGATTCTTGTGGTACAACGCGCATCCCGCGGAGGTATTCATGGGGGACGTCGGGTCGCTGGCGTTGGGCGGGACGCTGGGCACGGTGGCAGTGATTATCAAGCAGGAAGTCTTGCTGGTGTTTGTGGGCGGGATTTTTGTGGTGGAGGCGTTGTCGGTGATTTTGCAGGTCGGCTCGTTTAAATTGCGTGGGAAACGGATATTTCGCATGGCGCCGATTCACCACCACTTTGAATTGCTGGGATGGAGCGAGAGCAAGGTGATTGTGCGGTTTTGGATTGCGGCGCTGGTGTTTGCACTCTTCGCACTGACAACCCTGAAATTGCGGTGAGTGCCGGGAAAAGGACGAGCGGTAACGAGGATGCCAGGATCGATTGAGTTGCGGAAAATGCGCGTGCTGGTCATAGGGCTGGCGCGGACAGGCCTCGCCACGGCGCTGTTTTGCGCAAAGCACAACGCCATCGTGACAGCGACGGACACACGGCCAGAAAGCGACCTCGGCGAAGCCCCCGCAAAATTGCGCGATGCCGGAGTGACGTTGGAATTGGGCGGCCATGTGGAGAAGACGTATCTGGCGCAAGACCTAATCATCCCTAGCCCGGGCGTGCCTGCGGACGATCCGTTGCTGGCAAAAACGCGTTCGAAGGGGATTACGATCTGGAGCGAGATTGAGCTGGCATACAGATTCCTGGAAGGAGAACTGATCGGCATCACGGGCTCGAACGGAAAGACCACCACGACGACGCTGGTGCACCACATTCTAAAGGCCGCCGGAAAGAAAGCCATCCTCGCGGGAAATGTGGGCACACCGTTGATTGCATGCGTGGAATTGATGAATTCAGAAACGGTGTCGGTAGTGGAGCTGAGCAGCTTTCAACTTGAACTGACCGACCAATTTCGGCCGGACATTGCAGTGTTCTTGAATCTTACGCCCGACCATTTAGACCGGCACAAGACGCTGGAGTCCTATGCGGCGGCAAAGGCAAGGATCTTTGCCAAGCAAACGGAGTTGGACGCAGCAGTGCTGAATGCGGACGATGCCCCGACAGTGGCATTGGCGCCGAAGAAGAAGGCGCAGGTGTTCTGGTTTAGCCGGAAGAAACTCGTGGATCAGGGCGCATGCGTGCGCGGAACAGATGTAGTGATCGTTCATCACGGCAAGCACGAGTTTGCCATGAAGATTGCCGAGATTCCGCTGGCGGGAGCGCACAACCTGGAAAACGTTCTGGCAGCAGCCACCGCCGCACGGCTTGCGGGCGTGGATGCCGTGACCATCGGCAATGCCGTAAAAAGCTTTTCTGGTGTGGAGCACCGGTTGGAGTTTGTCACGGAAATTGGGGGCGTGCGGTACTACAACGATTCGAAGGCCACGAATGTGGACGCCACCTTAAAGGCGTTGGATGCGTTCCCGGGAAGAATTCTGGTGATTCTCGGGGGCAAGGACAAGGGTAGCGATTACACGGTGCTCCAGAAGCCGCTGCGAGAAAAGGCCATACTGGCGCTGCTAATCGGAGCAGCGGCGGACAAGATTGAGAATCAAATCGCAGGTAGCGTGGCAATCGAGCGCGCCGGGACCCTGCAGCATGCGGTAGAGGTAGCCTCCCAGGCTGCCAAGAGGGGCGATGTGGTTTTGCTGGCTCCCGCTTGTGCGAGTTTTGACCAGTTTGAGAATTATGAGCATCGCGGTCGTGTATTTAAGGAATTGGTTCACAAGCTCGGCGATGCACGTGTAGCGGCGAGTTTACCTCGCCGAACAGACGCCGGGTAGCGGCGGAAAGTCTAGCAGCGGCATAAAGTCACTGCTACAAGGAAGGGACACGGAACGTGGCGAGGCGCTCGGATACCGACCGGTGGCTCTTTGGGGTGACATTGATGCTCTGTCTGCTGGGGGCAGTGATGATTTTCAGTGCCTCGGCAGTTACGGCGCAGCAGCAGTTCGGCCATTCCTACCATTTCGTGTTGCGGCAAGTAATTTGGCTGGTAGTCGGGTTGCTAGGAATGTTTGGAATGATGAAGCTGGACTACCACAAATTGCGCGAACCAGCGGTGGTCTACACCGTTCTTTGCCTCGTGGTAATCATGTTGGTCGGCACATTCTTCCTCGATAAGTCCCACGCCACGCACCGGTGGATCAAGGTGGGGCCCGCGCAGATTCAGCCGTCGGAACTAGCCAAGCTGGCGGTGATTTTATATTTGGCATGGTTCCTGGATTTGCGGCGGCGCGGCGCGACCGGTCTGGAATTCCGCAAGGACGACTTGATGCACACGATTCTGCCGGCCGTGGTGCCCATTCTAGTTTGCGTGGCGCTGGTCGTATTGCAGCCGGACCTGGGCACATCGGTGGACATCGTACTGATCATGACGGCGATTCTGTTTGTTGCAGGCCTCTCGTGGAAATGGATTGCGGTAGGCGGAGCGGCGGCGTTGCCGATGCTCTTCCTCCTCATCACTCACGTGTCCTACCGGCAGGCCAGGCTGACGGCATTCTTGCATCCAGAAAGCGACCCGCAGGGTGCGGGCTTTCAATTGTTGCAGTCTCTAATAGCTGTTGGTTCCGGGGGATTCACGGGGGTTGGGTTGATGGAGAGCAAGCAGAAACTGTTCTACCTGCCGGAAGCCCACACAGATTTCATCTACGCGGTGATTTGCGAAGAACTTGGATTCATCGGCGCCGCAATTGTGATTTCGTTTATTGCCGTGTATGCCTGGCGCGGGTTGCGGGCCTCGTTTAACGCCCCGGACGGCTTCGGGCGGATGTTGGCGCTGGGAGCAACCGCTATGGTGCTATTTCAATCGCTGATCAATTTTGCCGTGGTGCTGGGAATGATGCCGACAAAAGGGATTCCGCTGCCGTTCGTAAGTTATGGGGGATCGAGTTTGCTGGTCATGCTGCTGGCAACAGGCGTGCTGCTCAATGTAGCGCAGCAGGGCAGCAATAACGCCGGCCCGCAGACTTGAGAGGCCGAGAGTGAAACTGCTGATCGCGGGAGGCGGGACGGGCGGGCACGTTTTTCCAGCGATTGCGATTGCGCAGGAATGGTTGTCACGAGGCAAGGAGCGAGAAGTGGTCTTGGTAGGGACACAACGCGGAATTGAGATGAAGCTGGTGCCAGCGGCGGGATTGCCGCTGGAAACGATACGCGTGGCGGGTTTGAAAGGCAAAGGCGGCACAACGCTGCTGAAAAACCTGGGAATGTTGGGCACGGGACTAACCGATGCGTTTGGAGTGTTGAAGCGGCACAAGGCTCAAGTGGCGTTTGGTGTTGGCGGCTATGCGGCCGGGCCAATGCTACTGGCCACATGGTTGCGGAGCATCCCCAATGTCATTTTTGAGCCAAATGCTGAGCCCGGGCTAACAAATAAGTTGCTGGCGCGCCTGGCGAAGAGGATTGCTACCGGCTATGAGGTGTCGGCCCAGGCCTGGGGAGTAAAAGCCGTTGTTACAGGGTGTCCCGTGCGGCCGGAATTTTTTGCGATTCAGCCGCGAAAACCGGAAAAGCCATTTCGCGTGCTGGTGACCGGAGGAAGCCAGGGGGCATTGCCGATCAATCGGACGTTCATAGAGGCAGCGAAGCTTCTTGCAAAGAGAAAATCGGATATGCAAGTTGTGCATCAGACCGGCGACCGCGATTATAATAACGTGGGGGACGCATACGCGGGACAGGAGATGCAGGTCGAGGTCGCGCCGTTTCTCAGTAACATGGCCGAGCGTTTCGCCTGGGCCGATGTGATCGTTTGCCGGGCCGGGGCTATCACCGCTGCAGAAGTGGCGGCAGCGGGTCGAGCGGCGATCTTCATTCCGTTTGGTAAAGCGACGGACAGTCACCAGCTACGCAACGCACAGGAAATGACCAACGCGGGCGCGGGCCGGTTGATCGCGGAACCGGAACTGAACGCGGAACGCTTGACCAAGGAAATTTTCTCCCTCCTGGACCAGCCCGGAGAAATTGAACGACTTGCGACGAAGGCGCGCAGCCTTGCCCACCCTAAAGCTGTGCGCGAGATCGTCAATTTGATCGAAGAGGCCGAGCGGCGGCCGAGCCGGAAAGAACCTAGAGGAACATGATGGTATCGTTTCGCAATTTTCAGCGGATTCACATGGTGGGCATCGGCGGCATCGGCATGAGCGGAATCGCCGAAGTGCTGTTGACCCTCGGCTACTCCGTATCAGGTTCGGACACCAAGCCCTCCACGATTACCGAGCGGCTGCAAGACCTGGGCGCGACGATTTACCAAGACCATAGGGCCGAAAATGTGGATAGTGCGCACGTGGTGGTGATTTCGTCGGCGGTCAAAGCCGACAACCCGGAAGTTGTGGAGGCGCACAAGAGAAAGATTCCGGTTATTCCACGCGCAGAAATGTTGGCGGAGTTGATGCGCCTGAAGTACGGAATTGCCGTGGCCGGAGCGCACGGAAAGACCACGACGACGTCGATGGTAGCGTCCATTCTGGCGGCTGCGCACTTGGACCCAACCTTTGTGGTGGGTGGGCGAGTAAATCAGGCAGGAACGACGGCGCGCGTCGGCAAGGGTGAGTATTTTGTGGTGGAGGCGGATGAAAGCGATCGCAGCTTTTTGATGTTTGCGCCGGTAGTGGCGGTGGTGACCACGATCGATCGTGAGCATCTCGACCAGTACGCCTCCCTCGAAGATATTCAGAGCGCGTTTTTACAATTCGTGAATCGCGTGCCGTTCTATGGAGCAGCGGTACTCTGCCTGGACGAGCCAAACGTGCAGGCCATTATCCCGAATGTGAAGCGACCTATTATTACGTATGGCACATCGAGCCAGGCGGACTTGGTGATCAGCGATGTCGAGCTGAAAGGTTTGGGCAGCGCGTTCCGTTTGTCCTACAAGGGCGATGATTTGGGGATGTTCGAGTTGCCGCATCCGCCGGGCATTCACAACGTGAGAAATGCCGCGGCAGCGGCTGCCGTAGCGTTGTATCTGAATGTAGCGACTGACTTGATTCGCGAAGGGCTGGCTAAGTTCGCGGGCGTGGGACGGCGATTTGACATCAAAGGCACGGTAAATGACATCACTGTTGTGGATGACTACGGCCACCATCCGGCGGAGATCCGCGCCACCCTGGAGGCGGCACGTGGTTGCAAATTCAACCGCTTGCTAGTGCTGTTTCAGCCACACCGCTACACGCGCACGCAACATTTGTGGGACGATTTTTCGCGTGCCTTCAATCAAGCGGATGTCCTGGCGCTGATGGACATTTATGCCGCCAGCGAAGTTCCCATTCCGGGGATTACCAGCGAGGCACTGGCGAACAGCATTCGGGAGGCGGGTCACAAGAACGTGAACTATTTCGACTCTATGCAGAATGCCATTGAATTCCTGCTACGTGAGGCGCGGCCGGGCGACGCGATTCTAACCATTGGGGCCGGAAATGTAAGCCGCGCGAGCAACGAACTGATGGTGCTGTTGGGTACCGAATTCCGCGTGAACGATGGAGTGAAGGGTGCGCGTTGAAGACGCCAAGATTCTGGAAGCACTGCCGAAGCTGGAGGTGGAATTGCGGCGCGGCGTATCGCTGGCGGAGCTGACTTATCTCGGTATCGGGGGTACCACCGATTTGCTTCGGATCAACGGGCATGAATCCATTCCGGAGCTGTTGAATCTTCTGGACGAGAACGGGGTTGCGCATAAGTTTTTGGGGGGCGGGTCAAACTTGCTGGTCATGGACGGGGAATTGGCGTTTGTGGTCTTGCAATTGGGCCAGCCGAATCCGGACGTGGTGATCGAAGGCAATATCGCCTGCGTGGACGCAGCCGCGGATTTGGGGAAAACGGTGACATTCTGTGCGAAACACAATCTAGGCGGGATGGAGGGGTTGATCGGAGTACCTGGGACTGTTGGCGGGGCGCTGCGGATGAACGCCGGAGCATATGGGACGCAGATCGGTTCGTATGTACGCGAAGTGAAAGTCTACCGTGCGGCCGCGCGTAAGTTGGAAACGCTCAAAGGTGAAGAGATTTCATTCGAATACCGGCACACTTCATTCGCACCAGATGATATGATGCTGGCAGTGAAGCTCGAACTGCCCTCCAGGCCGTACCCGGAAATTCTCCAAGGCATTCGTCTCTGCAATGAAAAGCGCCGCGCCAGCCAACCGCTGGGGCAGAAGAGCGCGGGCTGCATCTTCAAGAACCCCCCGGGAGCTTCCGCCGGCCGAATGATCGACGAACTCGGATTGAAAGGGCATGCGGTTGGAGGCGCGCGCATAAGCGACCGGCACGCAAACTTTTTCGTGAATACAGGACACGCCTCCGCGGCAGACATGTTGGGCCTGATTGCGGATGTCCGCAAGCGCGTGCGCCAAGTTTATGGAGTAACTCTCGAAAACGAGGTGGTGGTTTGGAACGCGTAAAGCCTATGCAGCGGAATGTTTCAGCCGCAGCGGCGGCGGAACACGAGCCGTACCGTCCGGAACTGGTCGCTGAGGAAGAACCGCGATACTTGCGCCGGCAAAAGCCGGTGGAGATTCGGCGGAAGAAATTCAGCGGCAAGACCGGGACCTATTACCGCCGGGTATTCGTGTGGACGCTCATCGGCGCAGCCGCGGTGGGCGCGAGCGCATTTTCGGTACGCTACTTGCTCTATTCTCCGCAGATGTTGCTGGTGAAGCCGGATCAGATCGAAGTGAATGGTAACCACATTGTCGCGCGGGAAGATGTGCAAAAGCTATTTGTGCACGATCGCAACCGTAGTGTGCTGAGAATTCCGTTGGATGCTCGCCGAACGCAGATCGAGGAACTCCCTTGGGTCGAAGAAGCCAGCGTACAGCGGATATTGCCGAACCACATCAGGGTGCTCATAACGGAACGCACGCCGATCGCCTTTTTCCGGAATGGCACGGAATTAACGCTAATTGACTCTCACGGTGTGTTGTTGGACAGGCCCGAGGGCGAGGATTTTCATTTTCCGATTGTGACTGGATTGTCCGAAAGCTTGCCGCGAGAAGAGCGAGAAAAGCGCATGCAGACGTATCAGGAATTCATGAAAGATGTGGACCTGGTGAAGCCACGCTCTTCCGACCGCGTCAGTGAACTGGATTTGAGTAATCCTCGGGATTTACGTGTGGTGCTTACCGGTTTAAGCGGCAGTGGGGATGAACACGCGGTGACCGTTCACTTTGGTCTAAGCGACTTCAACGGAAAATACCGGACATTGGTGGAGAACTTTGCGCAGTGGCAGGCCAATTCCGGAACTGTGCATTCCATTGATCTTCAGTATTCCCGGCAGGTGGTGGTGAACCCCGACACCAGCACAACGGCCGCGAAAAATAAATAGCGATTCGGTAGGAGACGATTTTGGCAAAGAAAGACAAATACCTGGTCGGGCTGGACATCGGAAGCACAAAAACGTGCGTACTGCTCGCGGAAATGGATGACGAGCAGGTGCATTTTCTGGCTCTGGGCGCGGCGGAATCGAAAGGATTGCGCAAGGGACTCATTGTGAACCTGGATTCCACCGTCAGTTCCATCCGGCGGGCGGTGGAAGAGGCTGAGGGCGTGGCGAACGTGCCAGTGGAGTCCGCCGTGATTGGCGTGGCTGGCAGCCATGTGCGGGGCGTCAACAGTCGCGGCAGCGCATCGTTAGGCCCGCGGCCACGGGATATCGAACGCGACGATGTTCGCCGCGCGATCGACGCGGCACGGAATATCACTCTGCCGGAGGATCGCGAGGTGCTGCATGTTCTGCCTCACGAATTTCGTGTGGACGCGCAGGACGGCATTCGTGATCCGATCGGAATGGTGGGCCAGCGGTTGGAAGCGAACGTACACATTGTGACCGCGGCAAGCTCTGCGACGCAGAATCTCGTGACTGCGGCGAACAAGGCCGGGATTTTAATTAACGACACAGTGCTGGAGCCACTGGCTTCAGCGGAAGCCTGCTTGACCCAGGATGAGCGGGAACTCGGCTGCTGCCTGCTGGATATCGGCGGCGGCACCACGGAATTGATCGTGTACGGTGGGGGAGTGGTCCGCCATACCGGTGCCGTAGCCATCGGCGGCGACCACTTCACGAATGATCTGGCTGTAGGACTGCGCACGCCGATCCCAGAGGCGGAGCGGATTAAGAAGCATCATGGCTGTGCCGCCGCCGCGCTGCTACGGGACGACGGATCCATTGAAATTGCCAGTGTGGGCGACCGGCCTCCCCGGACGGTCTTTACCCATTCGCTCACGGAAATCATCGAGCCGCGCGCTCAAGAATTGTTGTCGTTGGTGGGAGACGATCTGCATCGCGCCGGGTTGGACCGACAAATTCCTGCGGGATTCGTGTTGGCTGGGGGTGGCGCGCGATTGAATGGATTGCAGGATTTGGCCGAGCATAGTTTCCATTTGCCGGTTCGCATGGCGCAACCGCGGGGAATCGCAGACCTGCCCGACCAAGTGGCTCAGCCGGAGTATGCCACGGTCGTGGGCTTGGTGCTGAGTGCTGCGAAGGCACGGCGGGCAGGACCGGCCAAGTCAACGAGCTTGGTGTCAAAGCTGCGCTCAATGTTTGCCGGGGCCTGATAAAAGGGGCAGCAGTGGCAAAAGGGCGACGGAAGCGGTGTTTTCCACAGGGCGGTAAAACTGCCTGTGGAATCGCATTTACACGGGATTTATAAAGGACTTTCACCAGCCGGACAGGGGGAAACGCATGACAGCGAAAGACGCAGGTATCCGGATGAGCTTTAGCGAGGAGTTGCAGCCCGCGAAGCTTAAGGTGATTGGTGTCGGCGGCGGGGGATGTAACGCAGTCAACCGCATGATCCGCGCCAAAGTGGAAGGCGTGGAGTTCATCACCGCCAACACGGATTTACAAGCGCTGAAAATGTCGCAAGCGCCGGTGAAATTGCAGTTGGGCGCAAAGTTGACGAAGGGGCTCGGCGCTGGCGCAAATCCTGAGATTGGCCGGAAAGCGGCACTGGAAGACACTGAGAAGATCATTGAGGCGCTGGAAGGCTCGGACATGATTTTCATCACCTCCGGCCTGGGCGGCGGCACGGGAAGCGGCGCGGCGCCGGTGGTGGCGTCACTCGCCAGCGAGTTGGGCGCCCTGAGCGTCGCGGTGGTGACGAAGCCATTCGCGTTTGAAGGCAAGCGCCGCATGCTGCAAGCGGAGCAAGCGCTGCAGGAACTAATTGGCGCGGTGGACACGGTGATCGTGATTCCGAATGAGCGGCTAATGGAAACTGTGGAGCCTGGAACCAGTTTCTTCGACGCGTTCCGGATTGCCGACGATATTTTGCGGCAGGCCGTGCAGGGAATTTCGGACATCATTACCGTGCCGGGCATCATCAATCGAGACTTTGCCGACGTGAAGGCCATCATGCATGGACAGGGCTACGCGGTGATGGGCACGGCGGTGGCGAGCGGATCGAATCGGGCTGTGGATGCGGCGAACCGGGCGATTTCCAGTCCATTGCTGGAAGACAATTCGATTCAGGGCGCCCAGGGCATACTCATCAATATTTGTGGCAGCTCTACGCTTTCCTTGCAAGAGGTGCATGAAGCCTCAAGCGTGATTCAAAAGGCCGCGCACGAGAATGCAAATATCATTTTTGGTGCGGTGATGGATGAAGCAATGAAAGACATGGTGAAAATCACCGTCATCGCCGCCGGGTTCAAGGAAACGGTGAAGAAGCAAATGCCACAGAAGCAATCCTTCCTGCCAAGAACGTGGAAGGCAGGACGCGACGTGCCAGAACAAGCAGAATTGCCGGTTGCGCCGCCGAACGTCGTGAACCAGGTGAAGCAAAATGTGCGCGAGGTGACGCAAGAAGTCCCCAAGGACGACTTGGACGTTCCAACATTCTTAAGGCGTCAGGCGCAGAAGGCCTGAGGCACGTAAACCGTAACAGCTCCAATAATCTTCCAAAGCTTGAGTGAACTGCCTGCAATTACGCCGGCATGGCTATGGCAATTGGGCGCTGGCGCGCAGATCCTTCAACCGGCGCTTCATCGAATGAATTTCGGCCTCGAATCGCTGCAGATTGCTGCTGCCATAGGGAAGCACGCTGCTTAAACCTGAATGAAATTCGGACGCAAGCGTTTCTCGGGCAATCTTGTCTATGTTTGTCGCGTCGAGTCCGCTGCCCGGCATGATCACGATGCGATTCGCCGCTGCCCGCACGAGCTTGTGCAACATTGCTACTCCTTGCGGGGCAGTTGCGGCGCCACCTGCGGTAAGGATGCGCGTTGCACCAGTGCCGACAACATCTTCCAGGGCGGTCAGCAGATCTGTGGTCTCGTCAAACGCGCGGTGGAAGGTTACCTCGAGTGGACGTGCCCATTGAACCAGTTCAGTGGTGCGCGCTACGTCAATGGAGTGATCGGGACGAAGAATGCCAAAGACCACGCCATCTACGCCTAAGTCACGAGCGGCAGAAATATCGCGCTCCATGGCGGCGAATTCGTTTTCGGTGTAGACGAAGTTGCCGGCTCGGGGGCGAATGATGGGGAAGAGCGGGATCTCCAGCTCTTCATGAAGTTTGCGCATG
>Ga0074045_10000297_pt1 | contig 48276 bp, 34 predicted proteins | sample BogForMeECP23OM2_FD_94442 | JGI IMG/M metagenome (GOLD analysis project Ga0074045, IMG submission 94442) | Bog forest soil microbial communities from Calvert Island, British Columbia, Canada - Bog Forest MetaG ECP23OM2 | ecosystem: Environmental > Terrestrial > Soil > Wetlands ... | reverse complement strand
TCCTCCAATGCCTGCCCCCATGGACGCTTAGCCATTTAGGAAGGTGGTGGAGATCCAGCGTATAGCAATCGAAGTGATCGTAGGGAGAAACGAAATGTACGTTTTCTCCATGCAACAGAAAATCAATCATGAAGCAGAACTGGCGAGGAAGATAAAAATAATCATCTTCCGCGAAATACACCACCTCAGATTCCTTTTGCTCCAGCAGGATTTCAATCTGCTTCTCAAACGTTGCCAGATTCCCGACTCCGGGAAGGGGAAGAAGAACCAGATCCTCAGGGTCAAAGTATTTTCGAAACAGTTCTGCGTATTCCTTTGGGCACCCGTCCAGAAGCACCCAGAGCTTCACGCGCAGGTTCCCAAGCGACTCCTTGAACGACCGCAGGCAGATTTCGGAAAGCTGGAACTTGTCTTCGCTGAATGGTAACCCTTCCGCAAGCTTGGCCACTTTCGGGTAAATACGATAGGCGATGGCAAGATCCCGCGGTGGAGTCTCTGCCTTACGAAGGTCATGATTAGCGCCACCAGGCGAATCACGGTTTATCACGCGAGATCTCCGCTAGCAAAGGAACAGGCGGACGCCAGCAAACCCATGTGAACCCAGAAGAAAGAGAGCATGGTTCCTTCTGCCGACATGAACGCAACCGCATAAACGAGACAACCAGCCGCCAGAGCAATGACTATATTCCTCGCTGGCGATTGGCTGGCGATCACTCGTTTGAGGCTTCTGGCGATACTGACCGCCACGCCCGCGAACAAAAACAATCCGACGAGCCCCGTGTCGTGTAGGATTCGCACGACCGAGTTTGCGATCCATGGGTGGTCACCAAGTATGGGTGCTTCCCTGGCGTCGGCCAAGAGTTGAAAACTTGCCGTGCCGTTTCCAACCACGGGATGTTGCAAAATGTCCTGGATAGCAACTGTCCAAGATATCAGACGACCCACGGTTTCCACGTCATTCTGGACCTGATCCTGAGATAGGTTTGCGAAACGTTCTAGCAGATTCTTCCCGCCCGTCGCCGCAATCGGCGCAACGAATAGAACTAGCCCTAAGCCGAGCGGCAACAGCTTTCTGATGCTTACCGATCCCCTGCGCAAACCAAAGAAGAGCATGACTGCGGAAGCGAATACCACGCTGAGGAAAGCTGCTCTGGAGAGAGAGACCAAGAGGCTGGCTACCGCTATGATGCTGCCCCCAATCATCCAGTTCGCTTTCCGATCAGACAGGAAGCAAAGAACCAGGAGCATAATCGCAAGGCACGCGGAGTAACTGCCCAAGATGTTTGGCTCGTACTGGGTCCCGTACACACCTTCGAACCCCGCGGCATATTGGCCTACTTCTACTCCGAAAGAAGTCCCGAAGAGTTGACCAGAGGCAAAACAGATGACCGCATAGGCACATTGGACCACTCCAAGCACCAGAAATGCATTGAACACCCAACGGAGTTCGTGCAGATCGGTAACAAGAAGGCGGATCAAGAAGTACGAAAGTACCACCAGGTTAGTCAGCAGCGCCCAACGCAGAGTCAATTTGGGATCTGGAGACATCAGGACCGAACTGACATAGTTCCACACAACGTAGGCGGCCACCCAATAGTCGGTACTCGTTAGGACAATTCGCGGCTTGCCACGATTGATCGATCGGAACGAAAATACGAGGAGTACCAGAAGTGCGGCACAGTGTTCAGGCCTGGCGTTCCATCCCCCGAGCTCCACCTTGACTCTAGGCATCACGCTCGCGATTGAAAGAACAAGAAAAGCGCCATATGGCCATCTTGCCGGGACCAGCATGCATGCGAGAATTAGCGCCGTCGCTCCAAAAACGATCGACGGAGAAACAAACTGCGAGAGCAGCAGCGCTAGTAAAACTAGGCACACTCCCACCAGCAACAAAAACGGAGCATCGCTGTGGAGATGATCCACGCTGCTGCCCGGAAAATCGATCGGATGTATCCTGACTGGCATAGCGTCAATAGCGCGTTACGAGACGAAAGCGAATCGCGGATTACCTCGTCACAACATCTTTCTTATCGTGCAATGGACTTGGCTATTCACGCCTCGCGAGCATTATGATGTCCATCGCCAGGTTGGGTAACAAATCACCGGTTACTGCGAGTGCCGGCAGGTCGATATCCGTCAAGAAGTGTTGCGGAATAAAGGGTACCCAATTGCCCTTGTGAAGAACCACCTTGAATCCATGCTCTCCCAGTTGATTTCTCAGGACTCTAGGAGTGTAGGCACGCACGTGGCCGCTGCCCGCAAGGTTATAGTTCACCCAAGCAGGGTAGATTCCGAGTAGGATGCGCAAACGGTTCTCGAACGAAACCAAATTAGGTGTGGTGATTAGCACGTGCCCCCCCGACCGTAGGCAGCGGTGAAGCTCGGAAACAAAGCCATCAGTATCAACCAAATGCTCGATGACCTCTCCCGCAAAAATTAGATCGAAGCTGTGATTTTCGAATGGCAGTTGATCGTGGTTGAGGTCGCAGTACTTCGCGTCGATCCCGCGACCTCGAGCGAATTCCACATGCTCTTTGTCGATATCAACACCCGAGCACTGCCAGCCCCTGTCCTGCCAATACGCTGCCCAGTCTCCGGTGGAGCAACCGATATCGAGGAGTCGCCCAACGGGCAGCGGTTCCATGATATTGCAGCACTTTTTGAGCCGACTCTCCTTAAGTTCATAGGTGAACTTTTTCGCCTCGTTGTAAACACTAGCCGTCCGCATGGCCTCACCTCGCAAGATCACAGCTCAACAGTCCACTCTTCCGATGCATACTAGCTCAAGCGTCCCAACTTGAATTTCGAACGTTGCGGTGATGAGCAGACGAGAGGTTCCGGCCTAAACTAGCTTGGTTTCCAGCTAGTTCGCCCAAAGATCCCGTCAGCACAGCCCCTGAGGACGTGTCCTATTTTCGGGATGCGTTGCTCTTCGAGCAGGACAACGCGAACGATCGACTTGATCCACGCCCAGAAAAACTTGCGAATCCATGAGGGTTCTTTGCGAAAATATTCACGAACCAAGATGAGGCTGTTCCGCGCCAAGAAGTACTGCCGCGCAGGAGAGTGGTTCGAAGTACCGACCGTTTTCCAAAGCAAGCGATGCTCGGTCAGATGTCCTATACCATGTTCCATAGTAGGCTTCGAAGTCATCAGCACGTGAAATCCCCTGGAACGAGCGCGAAGGCAATATTCGAAATCCACACAGTCAATGAAAAAGTCGGCACGAAAACCACCGAAAGCCTGGAACGCATCCACGGAAACTAAGCTGCCTGAGGTGAGTACGGCGGCTATTTCTATTGCGGGACCTTGGCCCGGCGCGGCTTCATCGCGCAGGACTTTACCAGTTGTCCTGTCCTGATAATTCGATCCGATAACTGCCAACCGTTCGGGAAACGGATACCAACGAAATACTTCGGTAAACGAATCAACCATATTTGGCTGAACCACCGTGTCCTGGTCCAAGGTAAGAACCCAATGATGGCCTTGTGCAATGGCCCAACGGGTGCCGGTGTTTAGCGCGTCGGCGAGCCCGGCGTTGTGGTGGTTCAGAATAAGATGAATGTCATATTCATCTGCCAGCTCTCGCATCCGCTCCGTCATCTGACTTGAAGACCCGTTGTCAACAATCACCGTCTGACGAACTTGCGGAACTATTCTCTTGATGCGGTCAAAGAAATCGCGATCAGGGTGATAACTGACCACGACGCCACAGACAGTTTCGGGCGTGGGCGGAACAGGTTCCAGGGGCCAAATGGCGCTCTGCACCGGAGCTAATTGCTGTCGCGACACCGTTGATGTGGTCGCACCGTCGTCCGGTGTAGATTCGGACATTAGGGAATCGTGGGTCACTTTAGTTTTATGCATCGATGCTGAAAAGCTTTTACCGATAAATTCGGAACATGGTTCTGTACAGTCCGGCTGGCAACGGGATCCTGCCATCGACGAGCGACTTAAAAGGGTAAAGAGCAGGCGCTAAGCATCTCTTTAAGCGATTCTTGCCCGGAGATGTCTCCCAAACTGCATGATCCAATTGACGCCCGCCATCCTTCTGGCGGAATACTGCTGCGGCGGCGGCAGATTTGCGATACCGCTTACATGCATCCCTGAACGAAATGTACTGGTCGTGATAGGCAACAGCCTCCGAATTGTAGAAGAGTCGCATGCCTGCGGTGGAGAGCCTGAAGCCAAGCTCTATGTCCTCAAAAGCTGCAACCTTGAAGTCCTCATCGAACATCCCTTCCCTGCGAAGAAAATCCCGTTTCAAGCTGATGTTGCAGGTATAAAAGTACCGGTGATCTATTTCGGTCTTGTCAGTGAGCTCACGGAACGAAAACAGGATTTCTGAACCGTACCACTGCATGAATGGTGTCGGCTCGAGGTCCGCCGACCATGTCACGAATCCCAGAATGGCGGCCGTCTCCGCCGGGTACGTAGCGTGCATTTTGAGGTGCTGCGTGACGAGATCGCGTTCGGGGATTATGTCATCGTCGGTGAAAAGAATCAGCGCGCTCGCCGCTTCCCGGATGCCCACGTTCCGAGCCGCAGCTGGACCTTTGTTTTCCTGTCGGAAATAACGTATCGCGACGGACGATTCGCCGACCAACTGGTTCACAACCGTCGGAGTTAAGTCTGTTGATCCGTCGTCCACCACAATAATCTCGGAGATTTGCTGCGCCGCGCTCTGGGACTGATACGCGGAAATAGCCTTCTTCAGAGTTTCGCAACGATTATGCGTTGGAATTACGACGCTCAGCATATTCATGATTCATGCAGTGCAACGGCGGATTGATGCTTCGAGCTAAGTACCACAATCCTTCGGTAAAATGGTTCTCGGTCTACTCGCTTCAGAAGACCTTCCACTGTTCCGGGGGCCAGCGCGAGTAGAGCTCTGAATCCAAAATTCCACGTGGGACTCATCTCCCTGTTCATCATCCAGTAGTGAAAGTCCACACTTTCATTTCCAAAGCTGCTCACATCCCAGTCCGCCATAAAATCGCTGAACAGTTCCTCGCGTGGGAATCCGTGACAGATGTGTTCGTCCAGCCATGGGGGCCTACTTAGGTGATTCTGGTCGTACACTTCGGCAAGTTTCCGATCGCAAGCAAAGGCCTCCTCTCCCGACGGGAATCCGAATATCGCGAACTTGCGTGCAACCCTTAGCGTCTCTGTTATGGCTGCCTTCCTACTCACGGGAGGAATGTGCTCCAAAACATCCGAAGCGATGACCGCGTCAAAGCAACGGTCGATGAATGGTAGCCCAGCCGCTGATGCCACCACCGGCAACATTGGATCCTGCGGTTTGGTCACAAAGAAGATGTCACAGCCAACAAAAGGGGATTGGTAAAATTTCCCGAGCCCGACGGACCCCGACCCAATCTCTAGTACGGAATCAGTCCCATTCAGATGTTGCTTGAGCACTCTTACGATTGGCAAATAACGAGCTGCCCAATTCAGCATTTGGAACAATTCTCCTGATGAAAGATGGGACACGAACAATGCGTTCGACTATCGCCAAATCAATATGATCAAAAAACCGAAAGAGTAGGAGTAGTAGCGAATAGGCCGCCCCGAAGAGCAGGCCACCTGCGAATAATCCGCCCCAGGAAAGCGCTACCGCTCGCAAAAAGAAGAACACCCCTCCAGCAACAAGCAGCGAAGAAACTACCGGCTTGACGTACGCGACTTTCAGCAATTCCAGGAAGGAACTCTTTGTTTCACGCTGGAACTTGAAAAGAAAGAAGCCGGAAGCGAAGCACAGCGACAGCGAAGTCCCGATCACTGCACCTTGAAAACCGTAAAGGCGGATCAACACGAAGCTCACCGTAAGATTCAGCACAATTCCGAGCACCGCACTATACAAACCCGGCCGCAGCCTTCCCTTCCCGACCAAGATCAGAAGCCCGGGTCCGGTCATCAGGTTTAGAAAATTGACTACCACGAGAACACAGAGGGGGAGCGCGATGATGCTTAGAGACGGACCGACCCACAAGGCCACGAAGCGTTTTGAGACCAACACGATATAAACCATAAGGGGAACGCCGATAAAGGCCAGATACTTATGTGCGCGAAAGTAAAGATCCATTAGCTTCTTATGATCTCTGCGTGCGTCCAACTCAGAAGCTGCAGGCATAACAGGTGTAAGGACAAGACTCGGAATTCCGCGTAGCTTAAGGGCAAGATCGCTGGAGATTTCGTACCATCCGACCGGGATCACACCAACAAACCGAGCCAGATAAAACTTCTCGATCTGATTGTGGATGGCGACAGCCACTTGAGTGACATAAGTCTGTACGCTAAAGCTCAGAATTTCACGGGCCACTCCCCAACGACAGGACGCCGCTCTCAGCCGCACCTCGGGCAAGAGACGCCACACGACGTACGCGTAGAGAATGGTTACGGTCCACGCGGCTGCCAGGTAGCCATACAGGATCCCCCTAAGTCCCAATTCCCGGTGGAGAAATACAACGCTCAACCCAGCACTCAAGACCAGGTTCAAGCTAGCCATCCCAGTGGTCAGATCCATCCTCTGCAGGCCAAGGACAACCGAGGAGAACAAGAGCGTAAGAATGTTTGCAAACACCAGTACGATCAGGTACCTCCATAACGTCATCAGCTCCGCGGTGGGCAGCGTGCTATTTCGAAATAACGCGCCCACTAGAACGTCTGAACTCGCCCAGAGAAATCCCCCGGCAGCAAAAGCGATCCCCAAGTACAACACAAGACTCGTGCTGAGGAGCTGCCCAAGAGACCGGAAATCCCTAAGGGCGTAATACTGTGCTACGTGTTTGCTTATGCTTGTGACCAGTCCGAAGTCTGCGAGTGACGTCATTCCGTTTACGGCAAGGAATACTGCCCATGTACCATAACCCGCCAAACCCAGCTTCTTCAGAAAGTAGGGAATCATGAGAAACGGCAAAGGCGCTAGAACGATTGAACGCGCAGCATTGTAAATAACGTTGCGCGTAACTTTGGCACCCAAGGGGATACCCTCAGGCTTGAGAAGATCCCGAAGTGCCGTCATCAAGTCGCCATTCTTTCGCCCATGCCTTCGCTCATTTCAAACAGTCACCCTCGTAACCCAGACGATGGCGTTTCTACGTACCTTGAGGCTCCGCCGAGCATCCATCGAGGCAATCGTCTCAGCAATTCTATTGTCACGAACTTGTTGGCACCGTACGCAAGAGGGATACTCGCCTGCCTATGATTAGTGTTCCGGTTCGACGTCCGCAATGTCCGCGTCCACCGCCATGGACCGTTGAATCAGGTCTATGGAAATCACCAAGCGAAATTTCCCCTTCCTCCGCAATAGAATTCCCCTCATTCCTGCCAGCGGTCCCCGTTTTACCCTCACGTACCGACCGACCGTCAGAAACGGATGCGGCTCGGCCCGTAACCGCCCATTCAAGCCCGCACGCAAGGCGTCTATCTGTTCGTCTGGCAGGGCTACTGGCAAGCCGCCAAATCCGACCAGCCGAGCCACTCCCGGCACCTGGAGAACCTTCAGGCGATCATGCAAAGCAAGGTGCACAAAAATATAGCCGGGAAAGAGCGGCATCTCGAGTTCGACTCGGCGGTCACTCCAGCGTCGCGCAGTGTGATAGCTAGGCAAAAAACTCTCGACACCCCTGCGCGATATCTCCGCGGCGGCTTTTTTCTCGTGATTAGCGTAGGTGTAGGCCGCGTACCAGAAAGGCTGGGAGTCGGCAAGAATCCAAGATGCCGGTGAACGGTCTTCTAAAGTGGTTGTAATCGGACTCATTTCGCGCTGTTCCTCAGTTACAGCTCCGCCCCGTCAGCCACAGGGCCGTTCTCGTCTAACCATAGTATGTACAACAACTTACACCTAATTCTTGGGCGCCTCGTTCTGGTCCCGTGCCTCGCTGGGGCCCATGTTCTTGGAAACATATCTCGCCCAAACGCGATTAGTCCAAGCCTGAACTCGCGAACCATTCGGCGGCGCCCAAGGCATGGTCGCGTTCAGCGAATGGAAAACTTCCTGTGCGAAAAGTTTCCCGGAATCGTCCGGGGCGATTGTTCTCCAGCGCTCTTTGCCGGTTAAAAAAACGGCTGTGGCTGTCGCGGCCAAAAATGTGCACAAGAACATGATCATCAACCGAGGTGGAAAGGAAGTGCGCTCAGGAACGTTCGCAAGATCGAGCACCTTTACGCTCGGGGTTTCCTTGGCCTCCTGAACCTTCGCAAGTTCGTATTGTTGGGTCAGTGATTCATACACCGCTTCCTGAATCTGCATGCGGCGGTAGAGATCGGCGTACGTCACACCAAGTAATGGCAAATTTCGAAGCGAAGGATGTGTGGAGTCCGCGGAATCTATCGGTGAACCAGCCCTGTCAGAGGCTGATCCCCCAAGCTTGTCCATCTCGTGGCGCAACTCGGCAATGCGCCCCTGAACTGCCCGTACTCGCACGTTGTTGTCGGTGTAAATCGCTTGCAGCCCTCGCAATTCCGATTCCGCTGCAATCAACTGTCCCTCAATAGTTGCCGCGCCTTGAAGCATTGCGCGCGCTTCTTCCTTGAGATCAATGGTCTTATTCTTGCTAGCGAACTGGCTAAAGTCTTGGGAAGCCTGATCGAGATCACGCTTAACACCGGTGAGTCGCTCCTCCAGGAAAACGCGTTCTCGGTGAGCCGACGACGTCGACAATTCTGCTACCAGTTGGTTGAGTTCCTCGACATAAGCGCGCGCGATCGCGGTTGCGCGTTTGGCGTCGTGGTCTGTAACAGTGATGGAGATGATTCCACTCTTTCGGTCCTCATCGATACTTGTGTTCTGTGCGAGTTTCGCACGAGCATCCTGTTCGTAGCGCGCTCCGTAAACCTGTCGCAGATTAAATCGTTCAATCAGGCGATCCTCCACGGTCGCGCTTCGGAGAATGCCGACAAACAATGCTCCTGAACTTTTTACACCAAGCAGATCACCTGCGAATGGAGCCAATCCTCCGCCCGACTTCGCAGACAAAGCGGCCAGCATCGCAACGCCGGAACTCGACTGATTGTCGGGAGGCATCAGTTGAGTCTTAGATTCGTAACGCTCAGAAATTGAGAACGCCAACAGCATCCCTGCAAGCAAACCCGCGAGCGCAGCTTTCTGCAAGATCTGTCTCTTTTTCCAGAGAAAGTTCAGGTGAACAAAAACGACTTCCTTTAGACCGTTCCCATTTTCCTCGGCGGGGGCGACATCTCCCTGCATCTCTCGAGGTATGAGATCCGGTTGCGTCTTTGTTCCGGTGTGGGCCACTGTTCGAGTTCCCTATTCTTATTCTTTCTCCAGAATCTTTCCGTGCGACTTCGGCCTTCCGTTGCCCTAAGTTCGTCTCCCATCAACACACGATCACCGAGACGTCAGATTCGTTTCATAATCGGATCATTCCTCTCCTCAGACTGTTTGGAAACATTTATGACCACCCATCTTGCTTCTCGCCCTGCTGACAACTGGTGAAAGTGAACTGCCCATGCTGCACTAGCATTCTGAGAAGCACACATAAAGTGCCTATTCGGCCGAGCTGGTGGACTCAGTGGCAGCATTTCCAAGACTCCGGATAAAAAGTGATCCCCAAAGAGGAGGTCCAATTTGTCTGCGGCGCTGAAGCAAGCAGCGGATAATTCCACTTTTCGTACTGAAGAAGCGCTGTGACATTTACATTATTGCGGACCCACCAGTTGGCATTCACGGAAGCGTCGTTAATATTGCCGCCGCGAGGAATGAAATCGGTGGCTGCGCTCGTGTGGCGGTAACCAAACTGGATCCAATTGCGTGCGCTGGCGTGGTAGGTCGTCCAGGCTTGATAGCTATGGCCTTCCCTGCCAACGGGACTCCCGATGAGGTTGCCCTCATTCGTGTACAGATCACGGTAGAAACTGTCCCAGTAATTAAACTGGCCGTTTGCGTTGGGAGGCCGGGGATTCTTCCAGACGTTTGGAGTATCTGTATAGGCAGCCTCAAGGCGCAGGTCAAGCTTCGCCAATTTCGGGAAGTGTGTCAGGTAAATGCCTGGAGCAAACGCGGCGCGGGATAGGTCCGCGAAGGCTGTGATGTTGTCGGTGGTAAGCGAGTCGGCGTAGATTGTCAGCCAGTCCCGCAGATAAGGGATCCGATAATTAAGGTCGAACCCGGAAGTTCGCTTTCCTGGGTTGATCGCTCCGAAAAACACGCTGTTCGTCAGACTGGTGTAGCTCAGCCAAACTGATTTGGGTGTAATCGGACGCCCGACACCTGCCATCTCGCCTGTTCTTGTGAAGCCGAACTCAAGGTTGGGTGAAGGCTTGAAACTGAATTTCTCGCCATGGAGCACGGGGCGAGCAGGAAATTGATTCCCTGACAACTTTCCCACAAAAAACTCGATCTTCATCGGCCCGAGAACTCTAGAGACGCCGGGAATCTCGAAGGGTGCTTGCCGGCTAACGCGGAACATATACATTGGCGCGGCATTGTCGCTGAGAAGAAGCGCGTTGCTGTAGTCGGGCGACCACCACAGACTTTGCTTTCCAAACGAGAATATCCAGTTCGCCTGGTTCGAAGCGACATAGGTGTCCATGAGCCGGAACTGACTCGTCGAAGGAAATGTCCCGGACTGGACTGGGTTGCCGTCCATGACGGCAATGGCATTGTTTACGGCGGACGAATATGTTGGAGACGAGGGGGCGTACTCATATTCTCCGCTGACGTAGAGAGAGAATCGTCCCTGGGTGACCCAACCGGAGCCGCCCATGACAGAATTGCCCCCTTCAGCGTATGGGCGTCCAAAATTGTCGATGATGGTCTGACCGAAGTGATAGCTGTCGTTCAGAGGTGCGCCGCTGATGCCAGTAACATTCGCGTAGAGGGATTCGACCCGGGCTGAGATTTCGTCCGGTCTGCCGCCACCGAGCCGCTCGGAGTCCCACGCAAATTCCCTGCTCAACGAGGAATAGAGACCATTGACCTCGGTGCTGGTATCTGTCGGGACGGAGATTCGCTCACCGGCTTCTTCGACCATCCTTGCGCATTCCTGGCGAGTCCAAGGCTGCATGTCCATGAATTCCGATTGAATGTAACCGAGGGCAATCAATCGCTTCAGTGCGGGATAGATCCAGCTATTGAGAGGTACGAACGTTGTGCCAAGACTGGTTGTGCGAGCGCCGGGCCCACCGTCTTTGGATTCTGCGTAGCTTTGCCACTCTGTGCCACCCAATTCCGGATCATGATGGGCGCGGTAAGCCTGTTTGCCGACATACCAACCAATCGCGCTGCCAATGAATACGTCGGAATTGAAATGCTGTTTCCCAGTTACGCGGGCCATGCTGATTGCGGAAGCGAGGCTATATACGAGAACAGATGTCAGCGGTCCGGGATATTCGTGCGCAATTACGCTTGCGATCGACCACGCTGCCGCGGCATGCTCCGAGGGCATAGAACTTCCGCCACTCCAAAATTGTCCTGAATACTGAGGCTGGTCCAGTGGCCTCAGTCGACCGAAGGTATATTTCAAACCGGTGGCGACAAGGTAGCTGTTTACAGCAGCTTCTCCAGCCAAGATGGCGCTTTCTTTTTTGTGATCGTCATGCGTGAACTTCCCCATGACCCACAAACCACCACCTATACCGGCCATGGCACCTATTCCGTAATTGGAAAACTTCACGCTATTGTTGATCCGGGAGGGCGAGTTCGAAAGGCTTCGGCTGTAATCCGAGTCTGTCGCCAACAACGCGCCAGCGGTCATTCCGAATGGCACTAGAATGTCACCATCCGCCCAAGTCATATGACGAGGAAATGTCCAAATCTGTTCCTGGTCCTTGGCGATGCGCTTGAGCAAGCCGAAGTTGAGAGAGTACTCGTGGTCAGCCGAACGGGACGGCGGATCTGCCGGCCCAATGCGGGGCTGTGCCTCACTCGAAGATGTCCCAGGAACGTTCACTTTCGTGTCTTCGTCTCCCTTCTCAACTGCAGAAGTACCGCCACCTTGTGCCCGGCATTCTTTGACTAAGCAAAGGCCTAGCACGGCTACAGTGAATACCCACAACAACAACCTGGCCCACCGCAGCTCCATTAAAAGTCTCAAGTCGCGGCAATGATGGTGAGCAGCCCGTTGTTGAAGTACGTCGGACATTGCCAGATCACGGATGAAAATACCCAATGGCAACAGCCGAAGTTGCCGCAACAGATGCTGCTTGCAAGATTAGGGTCCAATTCGGCCCTCCTCCTATGGCCTTCTCAGGAACCACCACCGTGTCCCCGGGCTGCAAAACACTGTTCATGGCGTTTCCGATGAACAATCCGCTAGAACTCGAACTGATAACGGTACCGTCCGCGCGAAGCACGAACGCAGCCCCTTTGTTAGCAAGTTGCGTTGGGCCTCCAGCCTGGGAGAGATACCATTTGGCACTCTTGTTAGGGCGATAGCCGATTGCAGAGGCGTTGTAGACTTGGCCGGTAACCATGACTTGGTTGGGCTTCTTTGGGATAAAGAGGACGTCGCCGTCGCGCACTTCGATATCGTTGGCTGTGTTCGCCCAGTGCTGTACATCTGACGAAATGCGAATGGTGAGGCGTCCCACGGGCGGGTTAGCGGTTAGATTGTCGATGGCCGTCTGCCACTGTGAGTAAGCGAGTTCCTTGGCCTGTTTTTTCTTGGGGTCTTGCTCGTCTTGTGCCTTGATCTCAGACTGGATATTTTGCAGGCGCTGGACAAGTTCGGCTCGAGACCTGTCTTCGATATCCCGCACCGAAGCACGTTCCAGAACCGCTCCGTATGGATACGCATCGGACTGGAACCCGCCCGCTAGCTTCACGATGGTGCTGAGGCGGTCTCCAGGCTTGATTCCATAAGTGCCGGGACCATTCACTTCGCCGACAACCTCAATGGATGCGCCACGATCGGACCATCCCGCGATTTCCGGGACCGTAAGAACGTCACCCTCGCGTAATGCGAGGTCTGCAGACGGTTCACCCGACAAAGCGGCGGCGACGTTGACGGTTTGATGTTGCCCAGTGGTGCGCTCGCCCTTTGAGGAATAACTGGTTAGCTCGACAGCCTGAGGGTCCGCGCTGCGCTTTAGTCCACCTGCAAGACGAACCAGGTCGGCCACACGGAGATTTGTGGTCAGTGGATAACGACCGGGCCGTGCAACTTGCCCGGCAATCATGACCGTCGCTATGTCTGCTTTCGCGAGATTGCGATGAACCACGATGCGGTCGCGGGGTCCCAGCACAATATTGTCGATGGGATTCCCGGAGAAGGCCGAGGAAAGATTCACAGTGGTAATTTTCAATTCGCTGTCGGTCACATATTGAAAGACCTGAGCGTTGTCCATCTCAGCATCGGGGCCAAGGCCACCAGCCAGTTGAATAGCATCGCGCAGATGCACCTGTCCGGAAGTGCGATAGGTACCCGGGGCACGAACTTCACCGAGAACGGTCACCTTGGGCACAGCCTGGAAATCAAACCGCGCAAATACACGGATGGTGTCTAACGGCTGTAGTTTGGGAGCGGATTCAGGGTTTTCTAGCGCCGCACCAAGGTCAAAGCCTTCGACTGTAGGGTGGTAGTCAGGCGGATTGAGGCGAATGATTTCCGCATATTTTGTGGCGGGTTCCGGCAACAAATCCGCATACGAAGCGATCACCTCGGTCAGCTTCATGTCCGAGTGATAGGAAAACTTGCCGGGCCGCAAAACGTGGCCTTCCAGATAAACAGCATCCTTATTAAACGGAGCGATTGGGAAAACGTGAACAGTGTCGCCAGGTTGGATGGCGAACTCCGCCAGCTTCTTTTCTGTCTCTGTCGCACCACCACCAGAGGCAGGTATGTCCAAGCTCAGCATCGTGTGCTTTTCGTGTGCTTCGAGTCGCTGCACCTCAATATGAGTCAACGTCGCGGTTGGCAGAACCCCGCCCGCTAACTGGAGAGCCTCGGCCAAATTCTTCTCGCCATTGAGTTCATAGATAGCCGGGCGACGAACCATGCCTTCGATGGTGACTTCTCCACCGAGAGGCGGCACTAGCAGGGTGTCGCCACTCTGCAGCCGCAACATGTCTGATCTAACCCCGTGGAGAAGCAAATCGTAGAGATCCACCTCCTCGACAAGTTTGTTGCCGCGGAAATGACGCGCTAACCGGCTAGAGCCTGAAGGCGTCGGACCGCCAGCAGCGAACAGAGCGTTGAGGGGAGTTGAGAGCGAGCTAATGTCGTACGCACCGGGATGTTGGACGTCGCCGACGACATAAACTCGCACGGTACGCAACCGGGTGAGAGAGACGTCGGCGGACACATCTCGAAATTGCGTTCTAAGAACGTGCTGAACATCTTCCTGAACTTGGCCCAAGCTACGACCGCTCACCAGGATGGGACCAGCCTCCGGCAAGGTCAGTCGCCCTTCGCTGTCAACTGTCCGGAAAAGGCGGCGGGAGGCGCTGCCCCATAGATTAATCGTTACACCGTCACCCGGTCCCAGCACATAATCGGGCCCGACTGGGAGATCCATCGGAAGCGACTCGGAATTTCGATTGGACCGCGCGTTTTCGCGGAAAACGGCGACAGCGAAACGCTGCAGATGCGGATCGCGAGGATAGCCCTGTTGGTACATGTCATAAAGGGAAGGAATGTCCGAATAGGGACTCGGAGTTCGAACAAGAGTGGGATTCAGAGTTTCGGAATAGTAATCCCGCCGAGTCTGATTCACACCGTAGTTGTTGCGGCTGCTCGTGTCACTCATAGCGAGTTGCCCGTCAACGTTTCGGGACGAACCATCACGCCCGGAGTAGACATTCTCTTGGCCCGTTCGCGGAGCCGGGTAGTTCGAGGGCGGCAATTGTGGCGTCGTCCCATTCATCCGATAAGGACTGGTAGGATCGGACAGTGCGTCAGATTGCGACGGGAATACACTGGAAGCAGCAAGCACTTGACCATTCGGTGTGGGAAGAACCCCAGGGGGAACGAGACCATCATCTTCGTCGTGATCGGGAAGGTTCGAACCACCGGCGGAGTAGGGGTGAGTGGGAGTTTGGTCTGTCGTGAGGATGCCCCGACTCTGATTCCCGGAAGGTTGCTGCTGATCAGATGGGGGACAGATTGGCATTGGCGTTGGGTTTAGGCCCTGCGTGTCTCGCGAACGGTCCCTGCGGTTCTGGTCGTAGTTCTGTCCCGTTTGGGGCTCCTGAGAATCGCTCTCCTGACAGTCTCTGGTCTGCTGATAAGGTTGGGCGGGAAGGCGGTTCGCTTGTGGCAGCTGCGCTTCGACCTGCTGATTTTGTTCTTGAGCCAACTGGTTTGCGCGGGCTTGAAGGACCAGCTTTCGCTCCAGTCCGGCATCGGACTCCGGGTTGATCTTGGGAACAAGGTAACCATAACGCTCGAGCAAGCGCGTTGCCACGGACCGGAATTGCGTGTCACTGACTAGCCTGGCAAAGATTTTCTGGTCGGTCAGGTCAGCATCCTTGACGATCTGTCCGTTCGACGCCGCTTCCTGCGCGACCCAGCGTTTCAGTTCGACCAAGAGTCCCGGCTGTTGGCGGAGCACCGCTTGAATCTGGTTTGGTGAAGCGCCGACGCGCCCCAAATTTTCCTTTGTAAGTTCTGAATCCTGGCCGGGATATTGCGGCACCTGTTGGGCACGAAGAGCCGGGGAGAAAAGGAGAGAACCGGAGATGGCAAACATCAGGCCGATCGTGCGAGCTTTCATGCATGCCTCCTTTCTCTGGGGCGCCAGATGCTGAGTTGCCGCAAATTTCATTGGGAGGCCGCTCCTTGCTGGTTCTCCGCCATATTTCGAACTGCAGTGAGCAGGCCTTCTTCGGACGACTCAATGTCTCCTGAATGGATGTCGAGCGATGCCCAATAGCAAACTGTATAGTTTTCGTGGGGAGCAACCGCGATGATGCGCAATTCTGGATAGTCGTGAAGGAGAGAGTCACAAATGGTGGGCCGCTTCCCCGGCTCCTCGGCCGTCACGACCAGGAGATCGGGAGAGGTTTTCTGGACGTGGTGAGGAATGTCTGCTTCTTCGGCCACCTCACCAACGATTTCGATCCAGGATTGTTCAGCGAGTGTTTCCAAAAGCAACTCTCGCATCAGTTTTGGCTTGTTTGCCACTAACACGCGGAATGTCTTGACCATGACGCTCCCCTTTGGAGAGAACAATATTTCGGATACGCCCGCAGCAGAAGGCTCAAAGGAGAATCAAAAGAGAACCTGAAGCGAAAGGGACCCGGGTGGCTGAGATGGATAAAAAGGGACTCACCTAGGACCAAGGGCGGGATAGCACCAAAATAGTGCTAGGACTAATGCGAAATTGCGGTTGGTAGAAAGGGCGGAAACCGCTAAAATCAGGGTGGCTATTTTACAGAGGGAATGTGTCGTTGATGTGTCGGCCCTGCGGTCTTTGTTGCGAGTTGTTATCAAAAGTACGGGGTTGATATAGTTTTTGGTATTGGTTGACATTAGACCTAACTATATATAAACTCTGCTCACTCGGCCCCGCCTTTGCACTTTTTGCGGTCACGCACCCCAGCCAAGCTAGCCGCAAAGCAGAGAAAGTACCGAGGAAACACGATGGGACAAATACAGAACTGCCCGGAGTCCCCGGAGGTCAGTGTATTTCTCCTGGCCGAAAATCGCTTGCTTCGGGACACGCTGGCGCGACTCCTGCGAAAACGAAGTGAGATCAATGTCGTTGGAATCAGCCGTGATACCAAGGCAATCACCAGTGAAATTGCCGAGTCGAGTTGTGAAGTCGTCCTGACGGATTGCTTCAGCACTGAAAGCCACACTTCCCTTCTTTCAGACCTCCTGAATCAGAATGCCGACGTGAAGGTTTTGCTCTTCGGAATGGACGAAGACCCACAGATTTTCCTCGAAGCGGTGCAATTGGGAATCCGGGGCTATGTCCTCAAAGATGCGTCCGCAGCGGAAATTATTTCGGCGGTCCGGGCTGTCGCCCGTGGCGAAGCTTCATGTCCTCCGCGGCTGTGCTTGACGTTGATTCAACATGTCGCGAGCGAATATCGACTGAAGCCCAAAAACGGCGCTGGCTTGGGAACGGACAAGAACAGCCTGACGCACCGCCAACTTCAATTAATGCATCTGGTCGCTCAGGGCCTCACGAATAAGGAAATTGCCGCCAGCCTGAACCTGTCGGAGTTTACAGTAAAGAATCACATTCGGCGCGTCATGAGGCAGATGGAAGCAGAAAGCCGCCACGAAGCAGTCGACCTAATTCGCGCGACCGGCCATCTCATCGCCCAATAGTGAAGAACACGAAAGCGAATTGGGGCCGTTCCAACCTCAGACCTCGTCGACTCAAGTGATTTTTGGATAATCTGGACCCCGATTGCGCTTCCGCGAGCCGGTAAAGTCTGCTCTCCATTTGGCCCGATAGCACAAGGAGATCGATATTCTGCACGCTCCTCGTGCGCTCGTCACAGTCCAAATCTCACCATCAATGATATAGTGGCTGCACTTTTTCGATGCCGTCTCAGCCTCACTTCAGTCTCAGAGGTCCCGTGCTGCAGACAATTTGCCCGTGAAGAGCCTTACGAACGTTCGGCGGTCACCGAAACAAGTGCGAAACGACATTATTGTTTCACTAGTTTGTAAGAAGGAGTGTCGCGCGTGAAAAGGACAGGGAGAAGTTCCGTCAGAAAGAGCGAAAGCAAAAAAGCAGCGAGGTTACCTTACAAAAACCCGGATCTGCCCTCCGCAAAGCGGGTTAAAGATCTGTTGTCCCGCATGACCCTGGAAGAGAAAGCAGCGCAGATGCTCTGCATCTGGATGCAGAAGGCGCAAACGCTGGTGGACGCCGACGGCAATTTCGACCTTCAGAAAGCCCAGACGGCCTTCAAGAAAGGGCACGGACTTGGCCAGGTGGGCCGCCCCAGCGATGCAGGAAAGGGCAAAGACGCGCGCGGCATGGCGGAACTGACCAATGCCATTCAGAAGTTCTTTATCGAGAACAGCCGCCTGGGAATTCCCGTGATTTTCCACGAAGAGTGTTTGCACGGACACGCGGCCCCTGGGGGCACGAGCTTTCCGCAACCTATCGCGCTGGGAGGCACCTTCGATCCCGATTTGGTCGAATCGCTCTTCACCATGACTGCCGAAGAAGCGCGGCTGAGCGGAGCACATCAAGCGCTCACTCCGGTGGTTGACGTCGCCCGCGAACCCCGCTGGGGTCGCGTGGAAGAGACCTACGGTGAAGATCCCTACCTGGTTTCGCGAATGGGCATCGCCGCGGTCCGCGGCTTTCAAGGTGATGCCAAGTTCCGCGATAAGAAGCGCTTGATTGCCACGCTCAAGCATCTTGCGGGACATGGCCAGCCGGAGTCGGGCATGAACTGCGCTCCCGCGAATGTCTCGCTGCGCGTGCTCCGGGAAACCTTTCTTTACACCTTCAAAGAGGCGCTGAAAAAAGGGGGCGCCATCAGCGTAATGGCTTCCTACAACGAACTGGATGGCATTCCCTCGCACGCCAACAAGTGGCTCCTTCAGGACGTGCTACGCAAGGAATGGGGCTTCAAAGGGTTCGTGGTCTCTGATTATTTTGCGATTTGGGAATTGGGCTACCGCCCCGATACCCACGGCCATTTCGTAGCTAAGGACAAAAAGGAATCGTGCGCGCTGGCGGTGCAGGCAGGCGTCAATATTGAATTGCCGGATCCAGACTGCTATTTGCACCTCGTCGAACTGGTGCGCAAACGCGTGCTGAAGGAGTCGCAACTCGACGAGCTCGTTGCCCCGATGCTGTTTTGGAAATTCGCAATGGGGCTGTTTGACGATCCGTACGTCAACCCGGACGAAGCGGACCGTGTGGTCGGCTCTGCGGTCAATCGTGATCTGGCTCTCCGAGCGGCTCGCGAGGCGATAACCCTGCTCCGGAACGAAGGAAATGTCGTGCCGCTCGAACTGAAGAGACTGAAGACGATTGCTGTCATTGGCCCGAATGCCCACAGGAGTCTGCTAGGCGGCTACAGCGGCGTGCCCAAGCACGACGTTTCCGTGCTCGACGGCATTAGGGCCAAAGTTGGCGGCCGCGCCGAAGTGCTCTACAGCGAAGGCTGCAAGATCACCATTGGGGGCAACTGGAACCAGGACGAAGTGGTACCCAGCAATCCCGAGGAAGACCACAAGCAGATCGCGGAAGCCGTCGAGGTCGCCAAACGCGCCGACGTGATCGTGCTAGCCATTGGCGGGAACGAGCAGACTTCGCGCGAAGCGTGGGGATTGAACCACATGGGCGATCGCACCAACCTCGAGCTGATCGGGCGGCAGGACGAACTTGTCAAAGCCATGGTCGCACTGGGCAAGCCAGTGGTGGTTTTTCTGTTCAACGGCAGGCCACTATCAATCAACTACGTCAACCAGAATGTCCCGGCGATTTTCGAGTGCTGGTATCTCGGCCAGGAAACTGGCCGCGCCGTTGCCGACGTGCTATTCGGCGACTGTAATCCTGGCGGAAAGCTGCCCATCAGTTTCCCGCGATCGGCCGGACATCTCCCGGTCTTCTACAATTACAAGCCATCCGCACGCCGCGGCTATTTGTTCGACGATGTATCGCCGCTTTTCGCGTTCGGCTACGGGCTGAGCTACACCACATTTTCCGTCCAGAACGTTCGTCTGCGGAAGAAAACCATCCGGCGCAACGAATCCACACAGGTCCTGGCAGATGTCACGAACACCGGCAAGCGTGAAGGAATGGAAGTGGTGCAAATGTACATCCGCGATTTGGTCAGTTCCGTAACTCGGCCGATCAAGGAGCTGAAGGGTTTCAAGAAAGTTTCCTTGCGCCCGGGTGAAACAAAGACCGTTCGACTGGACATAACTCCGGAGTCGCTGGCCTTTTACGATGTGCACATGAACTACGTGGTCGAGCCAGGCGAATTTGCCATCCTTGTAGGCAATTCCTCTCGCGACAGCGATTTACAGAAAGTGATTCTGCAGGTCAGGAAATAAGCGCCTAAAAGAAGAGGTTTCCTACATGACTGACGCTGCTCGAAGACTCTCGTTCAAAGAGAAGTTCGGTTACAGCCTTGGCGATATGGCTGCAAACTTCGTCTTCCAGTTCATGATTGCACTTCAGCTGGACTACTACACCCACACCTTCGGCCTTACTCCGGCCCAGGCAGGGACGCTCTTTTTGGTGGTTGGCCTTGGTGCCGCTGCCATCAATCCGATCATGGGCTTGATCGCCGACCGCACCACCACGCGGTGGGGCAAGTTCCGCCCCTGGCTTCTCTGGACAGCCGTGCCGTTCGGCATCATCGGTATCCTGACCTTTACAACGCCGAACATCAGTCCGGGTGCAAAACTGATCTACGCCTGGGTCACCTACACCCTGCTCCGCGTCGTATACATCGTCAACAACGTGCCCTATGCCTCGTTGACGGCCGTCATGACGCAAGATCCGGACGAGCGGACCAGCATCTCGTCCTACCGCCAAATCGCCGCCAACTCCGCAGGCTTCATCATTGCCAGTCTCGCCATCCCCATGGTCACGTTTTTCGGGCATGGTAACGATGCTCGCGGCTACCAGTTGACCATGGGCCTTCTGTCGCTGGTCAGCGTCGTTTTCTTCATCATCACCTTCTTGGTGACCAAAGAACGCATCCAACCCGACCCGCAGCAGAAGTCCTCGCTCACCCAGTCGCTCTCGGATCTGTTCCAGAATCGTCCGTGGGTCGTGCTGTTCCTGGTCACGCTGTTCTATTTCGCCGCCATCCTCGTGCGTGGCAACGTCATGCCGTCGTATTTCCGATACGTGGTCGGCGATGTGAAGCTGTACGCCTGGTTCAACGGTTTCGGACTCGCGGCACTGCTCCTGGGGGTTGCCTTCTCCACAGCCGTCTCCGTCCGCGTCGGCAAGCGCGAACTCTTCATTGCAAGTATGATCCTGACAGGCGTCTTCAGTACCCTGCTGCTGGTCCTGTCCCCGGCGGCCACGGCCCTGATTATCGGAACGGAAGTGCTGCGTCAGTTCTCGTTCGGATTGTCTGGTCCGATCCTCTGGGCCATGATGGGCGATGTCGCCGATTACGGTGAATGGAAAACCGGCCGGCGCGCAAGCGGCACCGTTACCGCAGCGGTTGTGTTCGCTCTGTGGGCTGGCCTCGCACTCGGCGGTGCGATCGCCGGTTGGCTGCTCTCCGCTTACGGCGTCGTCTCTGAGGCCGCGGTCCAGACTGCGCACGCACGATCGGGCATCCTTCTGACCGCCAGCGTCTACGCAGGCATTGCCTTCCTTGCCGCCGCGGCGTGCCTCTTTTTCTATCCGCTGTCTCGTGAGCTGAGCAGGTCCATCGCCAACGATCTCACCGAGCGGCGAAAAGGGTACGCATCATGAAGAAAATCGCCTGTCATGTCGTAGCGAGGTTATTGCTAACGGCATGTGCAGCATCTATGGGCCTGGCGATTCTGCTCACGATAAGTTCGACCGCAAGTGCACAAACACATTCCCTCAAGGACACCTTCAAGGACTCCTTTCTCGTAGGTGCGGCGCTCAATCCTGCCCAGTTCACGGAGGCAGACGTTCGCGGCGCGGCGCTCGTCAAAGCGCAGTTCGACGCAATCACTCCGGAAAATGTGTTGAAGTGGGAGCGAGTTCACCCCCAACCGGACAGCTACAGTTTTGAATTGCCCGATCGCTATGTTTCCTTTGGCGAGAAGAACCACATGTTTGTCGTCGGCCATACGCTCGTGTGGCACAACCAGGTCCCCGCATGGGTCTTTCAGGACGAGGATGGCACTCCCGCAGATCGCGAAGCTTTACTGAAGCGTATGAGCGACCACATCCACACCGTCGTGGGCCGCTACCAAGGCCGCATCAACGGCTGGGACGTCGTCAACGAAGCCCTCGAGGAAGATGGCACGCTGCGTCAGACACCATGGCTCAAAATTATCGGCGAAGACTACATCGCCAGAGCATTCCAGTTCGCGCACGAAGCTGATCCCCAGGCCGAACTCTACTATAACGACTACAACTTGGAGAATGCAGCCAAGCGCAACGGCGCCGTGGAACTGCTCCGGAAACTTCAGGCTCAGGGTGTCCCGATCTCGGGCGTCGGGATTCAAGGCCACTACCACATGGACGCGCCTTCCAACGAACAGGTGGATGCCGCCATCACCGCATTCGTTGAGCTCGGCCTCAAAGTCATGATCACGGAACTGGACGTGGACGTGCTGCCTCTCGCCTTCCAATATTCTGGCGCGGACGTCTCGCTCTCCGCTGAACTGCAGCCCAAGTTAAATCCTTACGCAAAGGGCCTGCCGCATTCGGTTCAGCAAGCCCTGGCGCGGCGCTACGCCGGGCTGTTCGACGTGTATCTAAAGCACCGCGGCACGCTCGCGCGCGTCACCTTTTGGGGTGTGACCGACGGAGATTCCTGGTTGAATAATTGGCCCGTCAAGGGCCGAAGGAACTATCCGCTGCTCTTCGATCGCAACGGTCGGCCCAAGCCTGCGTTCGATGCCGTGATCCATGCGGCCCGGGCGCAGTGAATCGCTTTGATTAACCAAATCAGTCACGCAGAAAAACAAAGTTTGCGATGAGCACGGGAGAGTGAAGCGTACTCTCCCCGGAAATTGTTGCGTGTAATTTGGATTTTGGTGAATGGGGTACAATGCGACGCGAAGGCAAAGGAGATCAATCATGCTCCGTGCATGGATTGTGGTTCTAGTTGTGATGTTGGTTACGGCCAGTATGGTGAGCGCACAAACGAACTTGTCTGCGAAATGGGAAGAGCTGACGGCCGGAGACTTTCGAGAGGCGATTGCGAAAGCACAAGGAACCTGTCTGCTGCCGTTCGGAATCATTGAGAAACACGGTCCGCACATGCCGTTGGGAACGGATCTGCTGGACGTGCGCTACGTGACCGAGCATGCAGTGCTGCAAGAGTACGCGGTAATTTTCCCGGCGTACTATTTCGGACAGATTTTCGAAGCGAAGCACGAGCCGGGCACGGTAGCTTACAGCCCTGAAATGCAGTTGAAGCTGCTGCAGGAAACGACCGACGAAATGGCGCGGAATGGCTGCAAGAAGGTGGTGATCGTGAACGGGCACGGCGGAAACGAGAGCCTGCTTCCGTACTTCGCGCAGACGCAGCTTGCGAAACCGCATGATTACGTGGTGTACGTGCAGTGGGGCCACGAAGCGACGAAGAAGGTTGGCGCAGAAAAGAGCGGGCCGGACTGGCACGCAGGGGAGAGCGAAACGTCCAATATGCTGGTGACCAATCCTAATTTGGTGCATATGGACCGGGCGAAGAATGAATCCGGCGCGGATCAGAAGCGGGTGAAACTGCCGGAGAGCGTGTACACCGGAATCTGGTGGTACGCGCGTTTTCCTTATCACTACTCGGGAGACGGATCAGCGGCGACGAAAGAGCAAGGCGAAGCGGATATTCAGAGCTGGGTTAATACCGTGGTGCGGGCGATCCGGGCGATCAAAGCGGATGACGAAAGTTTGAAGTTGCAGAACGAGTTTTATGAAAAGAGCCAGCACCCGTTGGACACGGTGAAGTAACAAGCGTCGGGCGAGACTTTTCCGATTGATCGCAACGAGGTCGGCCTCACGACGATCCGGACAGACTGTCGGTGTTCGACCCAGCGCTCGGATCGAAGGAGGCCGAATCCGAATTATAGGATCTGATTCACACGCTGGCCAGCAAACGTTAGCGATGCTGCATACGGAAAAGGGAGAAGTCGAAGCCAACTACGTGGGAATTTTATTCCAAGCTGCCGTGCCCGGTGCTGGTAGGTATTAAAGCCACCGGATCGATGCATTGGTTTCTCAACCTGATGGACGAGTTGATGTTGACCTGCCTGGCTCCGCAGAGAAGAACCTCGTCGTAAACCACTCGCCAAGGCTATTGACTGCAACGTATTTTGTATTCGCGTCCGCATGCGTAGCCACTGATGACGGTGCCGCAACAGGGACTGCAAATCTTGTAGTTCCTTCGATGGCAGCCAGATCGCCGGAAAGCGATTTCCAGCCTCTCTTGGAAGGACTTAGCCGACCTCAGTGGCGCTGAAATGGGCGTCCCCTGCGCCTTAGTCACCAGATAGGGACAATTGGCGGGAGAACTGCGCGGGACCGCAATTTTAGAGGTCGGTGTGACGCACGTCACATGGAGAAGTGACCTCTATCATGGACCAAAGTGCTCTGGAACAGATACACGAGGTGGGATTGCGTGCGCACCCATGGCAGAGCATGCGGAGAAGATCGAGCAGGGGCTGGAACGGATCTATGCGCGTCTTCAGGAGTTGGAGAGACGAGTAGCGACGTTGGAGAAGCGGGGAGACTCACCTGCAAATGCCCCTGTAGAAGCGATCCTCGGAGCAGCTCCCAAAGAAAAAGAAAAGCGGACGGGATCTACCAGCGTCGGGCCGGTACTTGGCAAGGCGATGCTGGCGATCGCGGGGGCGTACCTGTTGCGCGCGGTCGCGGAGTCGGGGACGGCGTCGCGGCGGATGATGCTGGTGGCGGGGATCGCGTATGCCACGGTGTGGCTGGTGTGGGCGGTGCGAAGCCACCGCAGCAGTCATTTTGCGAGCGTGATTTTTGGATTGACGGCGGCGTTGATCCTGCCGCCGCTGCTATGGGAAGGCACCGTACGTTTTCACGAGCTCACCGTGGGCTTTACCTCCATGGTCCTTGTGGGAGGGGTGGTCCTCTCTCTAGGTCTGGCATGGACGGAGAGGCTTGAGGCGATTCCATGGATCGGGACGGTGGCGGCAGCTGCGACGGCGATGGCGTTGATCGTCGCCACTCACGAGTTGCGCCCGTTGACGATAGCGCTGTTGGCGTTGGCACTGCTGACGGAGATGGCGGCCGCCAGCGGACGCTGGCTGGGTTTACGCGTGGTGACAGCCGTGGCGGCAGATTTCGCCGTGGGTTTGCTGGGCCTGGTGATGACGTCAGTGGAAGGAGTTCCGGATAGCTACCGGGCGATGAGCGCGGGCGAGTTGAACGCATATTGTGCTGCGCTGATGACCATCTATTGCGCGAGTATAGGACTACGCGCATTTGTGATGAAGAGGAAACTGACGTTCCCCGAAGTTGTGCAGGCTGCGGTGGCATTTGTCCTCGGGACATGGGTCAGCCTTCGGGCGACACACGGTGGATCGTCGAGGGTGCTGGGAGCGGTATTCCTGTTGCTGGCGGTAGGGTGTTACTGGGGCACGCTGACGAGATTCTCAGGAGCGGAGGCACGCAGGAACCGTCGCGTGAGCGCAAACTATGCGGCAGGTCTGGTGCTGGCGGGGAGTTTGCTATTGCTCAATGGAAACTTCCAAGTGGTGGCGTTGAGCCTGGCCGCGATGACTGCAGTAGCGGTCTTCACGCGAACAAAATACTTGAGTCTTGGGATTCACGGAACACTATATTTATTGGCCGCCGGCATAGCGTGTGGACTGTTCACCTACGCATCCAGCGCGCTCGCGGGCAAGGTTCCTACCTGGCCAGAATGGAGTTTCTGGGTCGTGGCCTTGGCCGGGCTGGTGAGTTATGTACTGGGATCACGGGTTTCGGGAGAAGGATGGAGGGCTCGGATCCTGTGGGTCCTGCCTGCAGCCGTGGTGGGGAGTGCGCTGGCAGCCTTGGCGGTGGCGGGGTTTGCGGGGCTTGGCTCGGGGGAGTTGAGCGCATCGAGATTGTCGATGGTGCGCACGGTGGTGACGTGCGTGATCGCGCTGGGGTTGGGATACGCGGGATCGCGGTGGAACCGCGTGGAACTGGGATGGGTGGCGTACGGAGCCATCGGATTGGGAGCGCTGAAGCTGGTCGTTGAAGATTTGCGCTTTGGAAGCGCGGGGACGCTCATGGTGTCGCTGTTGTTTTACGGATTGATTCTGATTTTGCTACCACGGTTGACGCGGTTTGGAAGAATCGAAGTGTGAGGATCCGAGCCCGCCCGCCTCTTTTCGGGCAAGCGACAGAGAAGCACAGGCTTTGTGACTGACATCACCTTCTGCAGTGATGGACGTCATCAAGCCGGCGTGAGCTGTATCGTCTAATGAATGTACGTTCGTCATATCGCTCCAGTCAGGGTCCACTGCATGGTCTCTCAATCCCCGCCGGAATCTGCTGGTCCTCGCGGTCCCAGGGAAACATCTCAAGCGCGAACAAACTCGGAATTGGCCGCGTCGCTCGCCGCTCCCTCCAGTGAGGGACAAAATGAGTAAATTCCGGGACTCGGCGCATCTGGTTCGCGTGGCCGCCGTTTTTCTTCTGGGAGCGGTGGCATTTATAGCGGTCCGTGCGGCCGTAATTCCAAAGAGTTTTGGACGCTACGGCCCGTATCGCGGGGCCGCCCTCAGCGAGATCACCGCCCACCCCATCGCTTTTGCGGGACACGATATTTGCGAGGGTTGTCACCCGGATGTTCAAGAGATCAAAGCCAAGGGCGTGCACGCGCGAGTAAACTGCGAATCCTGCCACGGGCCGCAGTCGAAACACGCCGATGATCCCGGCAACGTTAAGCCCGTGTTGCCCGAAATTGCTACTCTCTGCGTGCGATGCCATTCGCAAAGCGCCGCCAAACCACCTGGATTTCCTCAAATCGACGCCCATCAACACTCGCAAGGCGAGCCTTGCAAGACCTGTCACCCACCGCATAGTCCCGGCTTCGAAGCAGGTGGCAAAAAGTGACCCTCAATCGTCGTCAGGTGCTTCTCTTGCTTCCCGCCGCTGCAGTTGCCTGGGAATTCGCCCTTGCCGGGAACCCCGAAGCCGCTCCCAACTACACCATGACAGAACATTGGTGGGGCATGCTTCTGGACATCTCCAAGTGCATCGGTTGTGGCAGTTGTGTGCGCGCGTGCGCCATGGAAAACGACGTGCCGGACGGCTACTTCCGAACATGGATAGAGCGTTATCACGTTTCGGACTGGCATATAGAAAATCCCCTAGTGGATTCACCAGACGGCGGGAAAGAAGGATTCCCGTCGAATGGTGAGACCGATGGAAGAAACTTTTTCGTGCCCAAACTCTGCAACCACTGCACCGATTCACCCTGCACGCAGGTCTGTCCCGTGGGCGCTACTTTCCACACGCCTGATGGTGTAGTGCTGATCGATTACAACTATTGCCTGGGATGCCGCTACTGCATCCAGGCTTGTCCCTACGGTTGCCGCTTCTTTCATCCCACTAAGCACACCGCCGATAAGTGCACGTTGTGCTACCACCGGATCACAAGAGGTCTGACGACCGCATGTTGTGAAGTGTGCCCAACCGGCGCCAGACAATTGATTGACCTGAAGAATCCCAAAGATCCAATCCATGCGTTTTTGAAGACCCACAATGTGCAGGTTCTCAAACCGCATCTCGCCACAGGAGCGAAGGTGTTTTACAACAGCCTGGATGGCTCGGTTCGCTAAGGAGACCACGCTGATGGAAGGATTTATGTATCCGAACGAAGTGGAACTCCAGTGGAGCGTGCTGATCGTTCTGTATCCGTTTCTCACCGGATTGGTCGCCGGCGCTTTCATCCTTGCCTCGCTGGAGCGGGTATTCCGCGTAGACGAAGTGAGGCCCACGTACCGGCTGGCGCTGCTCACGGCGCTTGCTTTTTTGATCGTGGCGCCGTTGCCGCTGCAACTCCATCTCGGGCATCCGGAACGCTCCTTCGAGATGTATCTGACGCCGCACCGCGCCTCGGCCATGGCGATGTTCGGATTCGTTTATCTCTGGTATCTCATGGCTGTTCTCGTACTGGAAATCTGGCTCGATTACCGGCGCGATATTGTGCTGCTGGCGCAGTCCAGCCGGGGTTGGAAGCGTCCTCTTTATCGCCTGCTGACGCTGGGCTCTTATAACATCAGTCCCGGCGCATTGCGAGTCGACGATCGCGTGGGCTGGCTTGTTACTCTCATTGGCATTCCTTCAGCGTTCCTGTTGCATGGCTATGTTGGCTTCATCTTCGGCTCGATCAAAGCAAATCCCTGGTGGTCTACGCCGTTGATGCCTGTCGTATTTCTGTTCTCCGCGATGGTTTCCGGAATCGCTCTGATTCTTCTAGTGTACATGCTTACTTCATTTATCCGGCGAACCGCTATTGATATGCGCTGTCTGGACACGATTGCCAAATACCTGTTGTACACATTCATTATTGATTTCACGCTGGAAATGCTGGACCTGATTCACCGAATCTACGAATCGGATGAGTCCTTCCGCAGTCTCGACTTCATGGTGCACACGCGCCTTTTCGTTTCACAGATCGTTCTCCAGATTTTCCTTGGCACCTTGGTTCCCATCGGCCTGCTGGCGGCAACGCAATTCGTAAGATTCACCGATGCAGCCCGGAAGTGGATTTATGCGCTCGGGGGAATTCTTACCATGATCGGAATTTTTGCCATGCGGTGGAATGTGGTTATTGGGGGCCAACTCTTCTCCAAGAGTTTTCTGGGCTATACCACGTACAAGATGCATTTCGTCACACGCGAAGGACTCTTGCCCGCCGTCATTTTACTCGTTCTCCCCTTCGTCATTCTTTTTGTGCTCATCAAGGTCCTTCCGCCGTGGCACGAAGAGAATATCGGAACACCGCAAGCCGACGGTATCGATTGAGGGCGCCGCCCGCGTCTACCACGCTTCAAAAATCACGCGCACAAAAATCCCGGATCTTTTCTTCTTCGCTCACTCCGAGACAGCCACCGGCCTCCAGTGATTGGGGACCTCCGAATAATGGCTCGATATCCCGGAAGTCAACATACTCGCACTTGGATCCTTCCTGACCCGAGGAAAATTCGTAACTCGATTCATGGTAGACAATCCAGAAACCGCCAAGACCGTGCTGAACAACGAGAAGCTAACCGATGAGGAGGAAATCGTCCAAATCACAATTCAGTATCGACCCGGCGAAATAGCGAGGCTGGCGTCCCGTCCGGGGAAAGCGAACATCAATATCAATTACGCTGATTCCGGACTGGAGCCATCTACGCATGCGGCTTTGGCCTCTTCGGGGTCGCGGATGGCGGCAAGGCCGCCTCAGTTCTCGAGCGGTCCGCAGCGGCCTACAAGAAGCGTTAGAGGCGCCGGACCTATTCCTCCAGGTCCAGAGCTCTTCTGCTGAGAGAGTACGGAGATGCAGCTCCCTTGTGCCCGATACGTCGCGTCCATGTCAGGACTTCCTGCTGGAATAGTGCGTAACCTTGCCATCGACAACGACGGCCACGTACTTTCCTGCTTCCAGAAACTGCATGACCTTGGCGCCCTTGCGAGCGAGATTTGCCCATCCGGATTTGGTGTTGGGATTCTGCTGGATGCCGCGGTAGGGCTGGCCATCCAGGGTGAAAACGACCTCGACAAGACGCTTGCTGGCCGTTTTGCGAACAGGAAACGATTCAGTGTCAATTTTGACGGTACTCGAGCGGTCCACCAGAGCCGGCCGCCACACCTCGATCAACACCTCATCGAACGCACTCGAAGACGCGGCCATGAAAAGCATGATAACGCGTCAGGCGAACCCAAGAAAGAAGCGGATCAACGGGCGTGGCGAAGCGCATCCATCCAAGAGACCAGGCGTTCGCTATTGGAAGTTTCCAAGTCAAAGAATTCAATGCCCATGCCTACGCGAGGCTTCACGATACGAACGACCACCAAGGCTTCCAGCACCTCACCCTTGCAAGTGAGCTTCATGCGGGCGCGCGCATTCATCGAAAGAGGCTTGCTGGTACAGACAAAGCAGCCTCCGAAGGAGATGTCGGAGGTGATCCCGTTGACCTGTCTGCCGGTTTCGAGGTCGATGAGTTCGACGTCGGCAGCAAATGGGTAGCGGATGGTATAGCGACGGTCACGAACACCTGGCACTCGAACGGGAGAGTTTGTATTTCGATCAGGCATAGACACGATTTTGCTCACACAGAACTCTTCGCGAGACGTAAACGTTGGGCGACCCCAGGCGGTTAGGCGACCCGTATACAGGTAGTGTGTGGGAAACGTGGCGAAATGAGAACGGCGTAACGGCGCGTAGTTCGCGAAAGGGTAACGCCCTCCGAAAGCCGCTGTTTTAGGCCCTTTTGGCTATTAGTGGGAAGGACAATCGGGCTGCCGAGCACCCAATGACGCACACGGGAACATGTTAGCCTGATGGGGAATGCGACCTCTTGAAGAACAGATGATCTCGCGCGTTGAAGGAATTCGCCAGAGCGACCGGGTGTCTTTGCGGCTGCACGTGAATGCGTCGTGGTTTGGCAACGACGGAACAGCCGTGAAACAGGCCGCAGAAACGCTGCTGGTGAGCCGCAACGGCGGCGTGCTTCGCCTGACCGAGAAACTCTTTCCGGGACAGGAGATTACCCTGCACCGGGAATTGGAAGGCGACCAGAGCAAGTCCGCGCGCGCGCGGATCATGGCGGAGATCGACCGGGAAGGTGACGGGTTCCTCTACGCAATCGCAATTCTCGAGCCGCGAGTGGATTTCTGGGACATCGAGTTCCCTGCCGTGCATAAGTCCGAGGAAGCCCTGGCGAGAATGTTAATGGAATGCAGTTTTTGCCAGCGGCGGGAAGTTGTGTACCTGAACGAAATGGAGTTGAAGTCGTTCGAAATACGGCGATGCATTGCGCGACTATGCCGGCACTGCGATTCACCTTCGATCTGGATCGAGGCGCACTCCGACGCTAAGCATAAGGATGGAGTGACGCTCGCAGCAGTTCCCGAGGAGCGTGTTGTTCCGCGCAGGAATCGAACGCGGGTAAAGGCCCGAGTGCTTGCGTGCATCCGCCGGCGCGGATTTGAAGAAGAAGTGGCGGTGTGCGAGGACCTGTCGAAGGGCGGGATCAGTTTTCGCAGCAGGAACGAGTACCCGGAAGGAACACGGCTGGAAGTAGCCGTGCCCTACACTCCTGGAGCTGGCGCGATCTTTGTGCCAATCCGAATCGTGTTTTCCCAGGCGATTACGAAGGTCGGGTTGTTCCGGCATGGAGCAGCGTATTTGAAGGCGCCGGAGTAGTCCTAATAAATAGCCCGTCCTGGCGCAACCCTCGTCGTATTGGACTCGCGCCATTCGCGCACCTACCGAAACAACTGAAGGTACACCACTAAGTCCCTCGGCCGCGAGCCTGTTGCTCTCCTCAGGTTTTCAATGGCGAAGCGGAGCTAAGGAAGGTCGAGGTGGAGTTTGTAGAGATTACCGCCCCGCCCTGAGGCGCGCACGAGAAGAGAACCGTCGGGGGTAAGGCCAATGAAGAGGCAACGGGTGGAGCTGGTCTTAAGCAAACTCTCGAAACTGAAGACGGTTTCGATGGAAGTATCCCGAAGATGATACCGAAATAGTGGTTCACCCGATTTCAGAAGGTCCTGGTAATAGAGGAACTTGGAATCCTGTGACCACACTGGGAGGGAAATCCAGTTGCCATGAGCGATTTCGGACCAACGATTTTGCGAGAAATCGTAGAGTTGGAGACTTGAAGAATCCAGAGAGATGGCGGAAAGGAAACGGCCGTCGGGGGACCAGCGAGCCTGGTAGAGTTTGGAAGAATCGGGAACCGCAGTGGTCTTACCGGTGCGCAAATTGAAGAGATAAATGCCATTTTCGGAAGGACGTCCGGGGCGCGGTTGATCAAAGATGGAAAAGAGGATGGATTGGCCATCGGGCGACCAGTCTGGGCGATCATGGAAATGATTGGGCTCAAGGATAGCGCGCCGCGGGCCGCCATCCGATGAGACGACGTAGATCTGATTGAAGCCCTCTTTTGTTTGCTCGAAAAAGAGAAGGTATTTGGAATCCGCGCGCCAGCGAGGGTTGTAGATGCCAACCTGATATGAGTTTGCAGCCAGCTGTAGGCGATCGCTCCCATCGGGGCGGCTCCGCCACAGAGCTTCAACGGTGACGTAATAGACCCATTGTCCGTCGGGCGAGAAACCAGCCTCCAGGGCCTGCAGATCCGGTAGGAGCGGTTTCGCCCGGGAAGTTTTGGGGTCGATGCTGAAAACGTCGACGAGTTCTAGGCCACCGTGCGCAAAGGCGACGCGGTCATGATCGACCGGCAGCGCGTCGGCATACGCAATAGGGCCAGAAGTGAGGCGAACGGGCTGATGACGGAACCAGGAAAAACCGAAGGCTGGCTCCTTTAGAGCCCAAAGATCAGACGTGCCATTCTGAACGGTGGTGAATAAAAAGTAGGAACCATCCGAGGTCCAATGTCCGCAACATTGGCTGGCCAATCCGGACGCCTGGGTAAAAAGTGGATGCAAGTTTCTGCCATCCGGGGAGACCTCCCAGAACACGCTGGCGTCGGTGGAGGAATCTGTTACGGTAAAACGGAGAAGTCGGCCGTCGGGCGACCAGACAATATATCGGTGATCGCCGGGAAGAGACGCAATTCTTCGCGGGTTGGAGCCGGTCAAGTCAGTGAGGAAGATGCCGTCGCTTCTAGCGATGGCGATTTGCGTTCCGTCGGGCGAGAAAGTGGCATCATCGACGGTTAGATCGCCGATGCGGCGTGGAGCGCCACCAACCACAGGAGTGATCCAGAGTGGCAGATTCTGGCTAAGAGAGGTGAAGGGAGCGGCCAGAAACTGGGAGCCATCGGGCGAGATGGCGAAAATTTTTGCATTCGGGAAGGGAAAGTGCAAGGATTGGCCTTCCCCACCCGCCGCAGCGATTTCCATATTTTGCCAATGATTACCTTCCCTTTCGAGAAAGAAAACCCGCAATCCATCCGAAATAACACGCTGCCAATGATCGACGCGACCGGACTGGGTGAGCTGGTCGATACGCGTGACGCGAGCAGCCGAAGCAGAGATGAAATGTGGGACAAGGATTCCCGCGCAGAGACCGAGGCCGAGAATGATGGCCAAAGATAGCCACTTCCATTTACGCCTCGGATGCGATTCCTGAATTGTGGGTCGAGAAGTTGTTTGAGGACTGGCCTCGGATGAAGCGGGTGGATAGACAAAGATGGGAGGAAACTGAAAAGTGGCGGTGTCAACAAGAGGGGAATCGTTTGTGGGATCGATGGAACGGCGAACGGGAGTGTTTCCGTTCAAGCGCTCGACCGTGGCGATAAATCGATAGCCGCGCCGAGGAAGCGTCTCGATGTAGCGAGGTTTCTCGGCATCGTCGGCAAGCGCTGCACGTATCTGGTTGATAGAGAAATTGATGCCGTGCTCAAAGTCGACGAATGTCGAATCCGTCCATAAAGTCGTACGGATTTCTTCGCGGCTGACTACCGTACCTGCGCGCTCCGTCAGAAGCTGAAGTAAACGAAAGGGTTGTGGGGGAAGCTTGATCAGAATCGATTTCTTGCGGAGTTGGCCCGCGGAAGGATCTAGCTCAAAAGCGCCGAACCTGAGCCGGGAAGAGGTAGGTATGGGCGTTGACATTTGTTTTTACTAACAAAAGGATGATGGCGCGAAGCTTAGCAGTTTGTGCGGGAAAAAGCGAAGCAGAAAATTCTGCGTTACCCGAGGGCCGAGTGGCAGATAAGCGTCGTCCTTTCAGCGGCTTGGGTACTAACCAAAATCTAACCAAGAATCTACTGCCCGCTCATTGTGTGTACTGGTCACTAGGGATACGTTTCGCGTCACATCGCACCGATTCCGTTTTAGGCGATTTCCCAGCGGAATCACAGCAAGCGCGATGTAATTGAATCGGCACGAGTTCGTCTCGAGGATGCAAGGGGTGTAGTGTGCGAAGCGCTTGGCGCGGACGAACAATCTCTGAGGAGACGCGATGAAAAAGGCTCTGTTGGTCCTAATCTCAATCTGTTCCTTTTGTCTCCTCAACGGTTGCGGAGGTGGGACTTCCTCTCCGTCCCAGATCAACGTCACGCTAACCCCTACTGGTACGGTGGCAATGGAGGTCGGCCAAACTCTTCCGCTCACTGCCAACGCGAGCACGGTTGGCGGTTCAAGCTTTCAGGGCTTCGATTGGTCACTTCAATGTGGCGGAGGCAATTGCGGGAGCATTACCTCTCATACGGCGAATGGCGTGGCAGCTACCTATAGCGCGCCTGCCGCACCTCCCTCGGGCCCTGTCACAATCATGGCCTCACTCACTGGGCACTCGAATTTGGTCGGCGCGACGGTGACGGTAGCAACTCCGCCTAAGGTCGCTACCACAGGTGCGATCACGCCGGCGTCCCTCGGTGTGCCGTACAGTCTGCAACTCGCGGCAAACGGCGGAGCCGGGGGACTCACCTGGGCCTTGGGTGCAGGTAGCTCGTTACCCGACACTCTGAGCTTGAGTGGAGGAATGATTACAGGAACGCCTACCGGAACCACCGGGACGTTCAATTTCAGTGTGCATGTGACCGACTCCGGGAATCCACCCGTTACCTCTCCCGACGTTCAGCTCAGCCTCACGGTCGCTGAGCCGTCGATTTCTGTTGGCCTTTCACAGACAACTGCGTTTGTGGGACTAAGGCGATCGACGAACTTCATCGCGACGGTCTTGTACGATAAGCAGAACGGCAACGTGGATTGGTCGCTCAGTCTGAACGGACAGCCTTGCACGGCCGCGGAGTGTGGCTCGATCTCGTCTGTTGTCACCGCTAGCGGAGTACCACTCACCTACAACGCACCTGCAGGCATTCCGCCAGCAAACATCACCCTTACCGCTACAACGGTCGACGGCTCTCCGCCAGCCGCCTCCAGCGCCGCCATCACGATTACCGCGCATGGCTTTGCCGCGACCGGAAGCATGTCGGCGGCGCGATCCGAACAAACTGCAACATTGCTGCAAGATGGCAGAGTGCTCGTGGCCGGGGGCGGCGGCAGCAACAAAAGTGTCTTCGGAACTGCGGAACTATTCGATTCAGCCAGCGGCATGTTTACGTCGACCGGCAGCATGGAAAACCCGCGCCGATCGCACACCGCGACTTTATTAGGGAATGGCAAGGTGCTCCTCACCGGCGGAGATGATGCAAACGGTAATCCACAATCGTCGGCGGAGATTTTCGATCCTGCCACCGGCACCTTTTCAACCACGGGCAGTATGGAAACCGCGCGCTCCGGGCACACGGCTACGCTGCTGGGCGATGGCAAAGTGCTCGTGGCAGGTGGAGATCCGTCACCAGTTGCCCAACAAGTAAATCCCAATGGGACGGCGGAACTCTTCGATCCCGGTACGGGCGTTTTCACACCGACTGGCAGCATGGAAACTCAGCGGGTACGAGCCACGGCGACGCTGCTCAAAAATGGCCAGGTGCTTGTCGTTGGGGGCACCAAATTCGTTACTCCTGATGCTCCATTCCTTCAGCGCGGCGTGTGGGTGACCATCAACGACGCTGAGCTTTTTGATCCCGCGAGCGGCACGTTCACCGCGACCGGCAGCCTGCAGACCGGGCGTACGGGACATACGGCCACTCTACAAAATGACGGTACGGTGCTGGTGACGGGCGGAGAAAATATCCGCAACACTCAATTTGGCGGCAACGTCGTTACTGTGCTTTCGACGTCCGAGCTTTTTGACCCTGCCAAAGGGGCATTCGCACCAACCGGCAGCATGGCCGCGCCTCGGATAGGCCACTCAGCAACTTTGCTGAGTGATGGGACTACTTTGCTGACCGGAGGAACTGACGGAATGAAGCAGCACGCAACAACGGAGATCTACGACTCTGTCAGTGGAACTTTCACCCGGACCGGCGACATCATTACGACGCGCGCTTATCACACAGCGACGTTGCTGAAAGATGGCGCAGCGCTCGTAACAGGCGGAGTGGACGGTAGCGGGAATCCACTTGCAACGACGGAGTTTTACCAGTAGCACAGTGCCCATGCTCAGCACCAACGATCATTGCTGGGCGCGGGGGCTTCTGGCCGGAGGCATATGGTTGGACGAAATATCCCAGGGCGAGACCACGCCGGTTTGTCGGCGTTGAGGTGCGGAAAATCTCAGGAGCGTACACATTGGACGCAAAAAGTGCAGGCGAGTCTCCTATCCGGATCTATGTGTTGGAACAGAACCGACTGCTTAGGCAAGGCTTTGTGCAACTGCTGCGGAAGCGATTGGGCCTTGCGGTGGTGGGAGACAACGACAATTGCACGGAGGCGTTTTCGGAATTGGCCGTGATTCAATGCGATGTCCTGCTTCTGAACTCGCTGGCGACCCTTCAGACGATCCGACAAAAGGCCGAGACGGCAGAGCACCTGAAGCAAATCAAGCTTGTCTTGTTTGGAATGAAAGAAGACACGGAATCCTTCCTCCAAGCCGTGAGTTTGGGAGCATGTGGCTACCTGCTGAACGAAGCGTCATCCACGGAGATCATCGCCGCCGTAAGAGGTGTTGCTCAAGGCGAGGCAATCTGTCCTCCAAAGCTTTGCAAGTCGTTATTCGATCATCTTTCAAAGAGGCTCTTTCTGACGTCGGAGAAAGCGGGGACACGCCGCTCCGCAAATCATCTGACGTGCCGTCAACGCCAATTGATGGCACTAGCGACTAAAGGCATGACGAACAAAGAGATCGCAGCAAGTCTGCGATTGTCGGAATTCACGGTAAAGAGTCACCTCCGCCGGATTATGGCGCATTTGCAAGCTGATAGCCGCCACGCAGCAGTGGATGCGATTCGAACGGGAGGGTTATGCCTGAGCGCGTGAGCACGCAATTCCTCAGCCTGGAAACCTTGACAATCTCCGCTCGCAACCACACGTTGTCCGCTAAACTGGACAGGCGCAGTTTGCCGATTTGGGGTCACTCGCGGCTCGGGCTTTCGTTCGTCTGTTACTGTCTAGTTCTTCTCGCTGTCTGGGGCTGTGGATCGAACAATACTCCGCCGCCCCCGGTAGCGGATTTCACCATCTCTCTGTCGTCGAGCACGGTCAGTGGACAGGCCGGTGGCGCCGCTTCGCAATTTAGCATTTCGATCAATGGCCAAAATGGATTTACCGCTTCGGTCAGCGTGTCGTTGAGCGGGCTGCCTTCAGGAAGCACAACCTCCCCGCCCTCTCCTTTCGTCGTCGCCGTCGGTAACAGCCAGGGTGTGAATCTCACCATTCCAGCACAAGTGGGGGCGGGAAGTTTCCCGGTATCTGTAAATGGGACGAGCGGTGCACTGTCCCATTCCGCGCCGCTTGGCCTGACCGTTGCCTCCGCTGCTGACTTCAGCCTGTCGATTTCGCCCGCTCTGCTGACGGTAAACACCGGGGGCAGCGCCGGGCAGCTCTCCGTCTCCATTGCTGGCTTGAATGGTTTCACGAACGCCGCTTCCATCAGTCTCGTTGGATTGCCGGCGGGGACAACCACGCAACCTGCGTCACCGTTCATGGTGGCAGCGGGACAGAATCAAGGAGTCACCCTTTCGGTGCCAGGGTCTGCGGGGGCGGGACTTTTTGGAGTGGCGGTCACAGCGACGAGTGGCTCTCTCTCGCACCAGGGACAGATCGTGCTCACGGTCATCTCCCAGGTCACCCCAACGATAAAGACCTACGACACCGGGACAATGCTTTACCTCGAAACGGATACGGCCACCGAGACCGCGCGGGTAGGGCTGCTGGAGAAGTGGGGTGACGCGATCACCGAGGTCAGCCTGAACGGAACAAATTACGTCAACAGTGATGATCCAGGACGCCAGATACAGACGTCGCTTTGGGACGGCAATGCTGATTACTCGGTGAGTTGGGGATACAATCCCATCGAGTCAGGGGATCACTTCTTCGATGGGAGCCCCGTGCTGGCATCCACATTGCAACCGGATTCCATTTACACGAAAACGCAGCCAATTCAGTGGGCGCCCGAAAACTTCGGTGGCGGGCCGGGGAATCCGGTTTTAGGCGACGCATACATTGAAAAATGGATTTCGGTAGTGCCGGGCTATAACCGGGTCTTCAAAGTTCATTACAAGATCACCCATTTTGGGACGGACACGCATGCCGTATGGCTGCAGGAACTCCCAGTCATGTATGTGAATCCGAATGTCGCAAATTTCATGTACTACGGTGGTGGAGCGCCGTGGACCAACGATGCGTTGTCGCAGTACACGATGCCTTCCCAGTGCTGTGTAACTCTCCCAACCCCCGAGATGTGGGGAGCCTATGTCGACGTGACAAACGCGGGCATCGCGCTCTACACGCCCAATTCATATCCAGATAGTAAGGGTTTCAACGCCGGATCTACACTGCAATTCACGCCGGCGCGTCCCTACAGCTGGGATCCAGGCTCGGAGCTCGAGTTCGACACTTACATCCTCGTGGGACCAGTGCAAGAAAGTCGCGCCGCAATTTATGCACTACAGAGTCAGCTGCAGAGCCCGAGTCCATTGCCGCCTTTTGGAAACATCGACTTGCCACAAGACGACGACACAATCAGCGGAAGTGAAAGTCTGGAGGGGTGGGGGTGGGCTTTGTCCGGGATGGCGAGCGTCGACGTATTCGTGGATGGCAGCCAGGCAGGCTCGGCGTCGGTTGGCCTGCCGCGTCCTGACATTCCAAATGCCTTTCCCGGAGCTCCCAGCGATACGGGTTTCCAGTACTCTCTGGATACAACCAAACTCCCGAACGGGAGCCATTCGATTGTCGTGAAAGCGACCGACAAGCTCGGACATGTTTCGACCTTTGCGGGCAGACAGGTCACGGTTAGCAATTGACGGCCCACTCGGTCTCACAGAATCCAACCGGAGATCAACCGACCCAAAAAGATTTCCTGGGATGGCTAGAAGAGCTACCAGCTCCCCAAACGGCGTAGTGGGTCAGTTTCCGGTAGCCCCGACTGCGTCTTCGACGCGTCACTGGTGCCAGGAACCGCCTACCCCAACCCACAGCGCCTGTCTTTTATTCAATGAGTTCTTTGTTGTTAGGGGTATTCTTGATCGCGAAAACGGCGTCCGGTGACCTTCCCGGCACTTCAAATTTGAATCTTTTGAGCTGCAGCTGCCAACGCGGCGTTGTGCCAGAGTCGCGAACGAGAGAACAAGGATCAGCAATCCAGGCCTGTCTAGGGCATGGCCGGCGAGAGGATCGCTTGCCAGTTGATGATCGTGTTCCAGAGCATGCGCTGGTCGCCTCGATTGAGATCGCGATGCAGCGGATTAAAATTGAAGGTAACGACGTGGCCGCTGCCGACCGGCGTATCTAAAATCGCGGGACGTCCGATCAAGTTCCCTTCTCCCCAGGCCTGCCCACTCACGACAAAAGGCGCGCCTTCGCGGTCGCCCCACTCCAGGACAACGCTCCTGGTGTCGCTGGGGCCGTCGAGACACGTGGTGCAGTACGCCATGCGCAGCCAGCGCCGCGGAATGGAATAGAGCGCAAAATTCTGGCGGAATACGTATGTGCGCGCGGGATAGCCATAGGCGATCGGGTGTTCGGGCTTCGCGAAGGTGACTCGCACGTGCGAACCCGGCGTGCGCGTGACGGCCTGCTGCGCTGCAGCAGAGGAGTCGGAGCCGCCGCCTTGCGTGCTGCGCGGAACGCCGCCGGAATCGCGCCGGACTCCGCGGATAATGCCGCCTTCAATGGCGAGCATGGTGCCACTGCCAAGCGTAACGAGCAAGCCGCCTTGTTCGACAAACCGCTGAATCTGCGCGAGGCCTTCCCAGCCAATGCCTCCCGTGATGTCGTCAGACTCCGCAGGCGTGCCAAGGCTGGGAAACTGCGGAGTTTTCTTGAAGGCCATCGGTCCCCAGGCTTTCGGGATGCCCTGGATCTGCTCGGCAAGTTCCAGGTCGACATGGCCGTATAGCAGAACATCGAATTTGTCGTGGAGATTGCCCGCACGGATGTCTTCATCGCGAACGTAGGTGTACGGAATTTTTCGCTGGTCGAACGAATAGCGCAACCATCCAATGGTGTCGGTGTCTGCCCAGGGAACCCAAACGCCAAGGCGCGGGGCTTTTGCGGGATGGTGAGTGACGTCAGGTGCCGATGCAACGCTGTTGAAATCGAGCCCCAGTTGTGAGGAGGCGTCGCTAAGGGCATCGGCAAGGCCGGATTGCGCGGGAAGAACCCAGGAACCGGCGGGATAGTCAACGCCGCCGAGAGTGAAACCGCGTTCGGCGATATCAACACGAAAGGCGGCAAGACGGTAGCGTGCCTCGAGCAATCCTTCCTGCCCCGTGTCCTTCAATAAGTAGACGGCGCCTGCGCCCGCGACCTTGCCCTCCGGATGAGGAGGCTGCGTGAGCAACGCGATGTCCGCGGAACGCACCGCAGCATCGGAGGTCGGAATGGCCTGTAAGTGATAGTGAGCGGGAAGCTCCCAGGAGACATCGTCGTACGGTTCGCTGCCATCTTTCGGATAGTGCTGCGGTGTGAGCAAATCCACCGCATAGTTGCGATAGGCTTGGTCGAGGCGGACGACATAGGTGCCAGCGGGATACGAGCCATCTTTCAAGGTAAGGGAAGACTGTGCGCGGCTGACTTCGATGTGCTGGCCCATCAGCCGGCTGACAAGCTGAGCAACGCGCGCGGGATCGCCCTGATCCGGGGGAATCAGGAAGGCGTAAGGCGCTTCCTCAAGACCCTTGCGATAGGAGTGAATACTCTTGTCGTAGAAATTTCGCAGCAAGACTCGAGAACTCGTGGCGGCATAGTCGAGGGCAGCGAGGGCTGCCGTCTCGTTGTAATTGACGTTGTCACGGGCCGACCAGGAAAAGGTTCCCGACGGAGGAGGCACCAGACGGTACCACTCGCGCGAGGTTTCCTCGGGAGCGAGCGACACGGAGAGCGTTTCGGCGGTTCCGTTGCCAAACGTTTCATAGCCGCGACCGATGGCGTTGTGGTTCATGGCGACGGAATCGAGGTACAGGTGCGCGAAGCCTTCTCCAAAATTCCAGGTGGAGACGCCGGGCATGCCCAGGCCGGTCATGGTTTGCACTTCGTAGAAACTCAGCGCCAGGAACTCGCTGTAGGTGATGGGATCGATATTGGGATTGTAGGGCCCGGTGCCATTCCAGGACATCAAAAGTGGAACGGCCTCGTGAAGATCGTGGACCACGGTGGGATGCCATTCGTGGAACATGCGGTGGACCGCTTTGGTGGTTTCCTGGGTTTGCTGATGCGTGTCGCGGTTGATGTCGACGAAAACGTATTTGCCCCAGTACGGCGGTGATTGACGTGGTAGCGTATCGCGATCCGTTTTGCCCTTCAGGTAGCGGTAGAACCAGTCGACTTGCTTGTCCCGACCGTCGGGATTGGAGACGGGATTGATGAGCACGACCAGATTCTCGCGGATATGGCGGATCATGGGCCGGTCCGAGACCGCAAGTCGATAGGCCAGTTCAAGGACGGATTCCGTCGAGCCGGTTTCATCGGAGTGGAGAGCCGCATTGAAGTAATAGATAGGACGAGAATCGGCGATGAGCTTTTCGGCAGCCGACGGCTCGACTTTGCGGGGATCCGCGAGAGCTGCAGTTGCGGCTTTCAATTTGTCGAGATCTTGAATTCCCTTTTCGTCGCTGATGGCGAGGAGAATAATTTCGCGGCCTTCTTCCGAGTGGCCAATCGTGAAAACGCGAACCCGTGGTGAAGCAGCAGCAAGAGCGCGGCAGTAGGCGTAGGCCTGTGCGGAATTCACCAGTTCTCCGGGGGCTCCCATGATTCGTCCGTAAAAGGCGCGCGGCGATGGAACGCTCGGAGACGTCGGAAGGTAGGAGACCCACGGAGAAAGGAACTGCGAGGAAGTTGTAGCCTTGGAGATGTCCTCCGCCGAGCCAGGTTCCGGAACATCCGGAGAGATCGACGATTGCGCTAGTAGGGCGGCGCAGCAACCAAGAGAAAAGAATAGACACACAAAAGACCGAATACGCATACCAGGCGACCTCGAAATTGCGGTGAATAAGATGTAGAGCGAGGTGAGTGTACTACATCAGGAAATCGCCGAGCGATGACGAAGCAAGCACTCGGATCATGTCACGTTGAACGGGGTCGGCTCCGCGTCGAAACATCTCGAAATCTTGCCGGGTGCCTTGGTTGAGATCCTTCAGAGCGCAAACGACACGCTCCTCAGGATGCCAACGTGAGTCTTGCAGAACCGTCAGAAAGCCTGGCGCACCCTCAGAGGGTGAGACGAAATACCGGAGAGGTTAGTCGAGAGTAGAGACCGGGGTTTGCTCGCGGCGGCGCCGATGGAGATAGTGCATGGCGATGTTGATGTAAACCTCGCCGCACGGTGTCTCGATGCAGAGAACCATAGCTTCGGTGTCGGCATTGCCGGCAAGCCCCTCTTCGCTCATGTGGATTTCCGGCGGGAAGACCTTGAAACGAAAGCCCTGATCATTGAGAAGCGTGACCGAATTGCCGATGACCATATTGGCGAGCTCACACACGGTCTCGCGGATAACCTGCTCGCTCTCCGGAACAGGTGACCCAGCGAGATGTCCGGCAACGCGGATGGCCACTTCAGGAGCAAGATCGAGAATGACGCGGCCCTCGATGTCGCCCTTGATTATGATGAGCGCGGCGATGCCCTTCCGGCGATAGGTGTTCTCGTCCATCGTCAGGTCGACGATTTTTGTCGGGGCCTGCAAGGACTCCGCAAAAACCGCATCCGCCGCATTGATGAACGGCTGAATAAGTTCCATTCTCATGAGCGCTGCTCCCCCGCCAGCTCCACGGGCACGTTGGCGGCATTCGGATCATCTCCCAAAACGTAACGAAGAATTTCGTACAGCACTTCAGGCTTCACCGGCTTTTGTACGAAGTGCTTGGCTCCCTTTTGCAGGGCGGCAAGAATGTTTTCCTGATAGCCGACAGAGGAAACCATGACAATTCGGGCGTCGGGATGCTGGCGAACGATGCGCTCGACGGATTCAATGCCTTCCATTTGCGGCATGGTGATATCCATGAGCACGATGTCTGGCTTGGAGCGGTTGAATTCCGCAATGGCCGTTAACCCGTCACCGGCTTCTCCTGCCACTTCCCCGCCGAACAGCTCAATCATCTTGATGAGGTTCTTGCGGGCGAAGACGGAGTCGTCCACCACCAGGTAGCGGACCGGCTGGGTGTCCTTCCGAAGTAGCGGCGCAAACTGTGGCATAACCTTCTCCTTTAGCTCCGAACGCGATCAGGCGCGCGGAGTTGAAACGGGTGTTCGTTCGGGTCGTTCCGTTTTTGGCCCTTTGTCGGATTTCTCTTGGGTGTCGGATCTCTCGCTGCCGAGATGCTCGTTACCGTAATGGCTTATCAGGAAGGCGCCAAGCGCTTCGAGCGGCAGAATCTTGATGGCGTAGCCTTTGCTGATGGCGGCACGCGGCATTCCGCTGACCACGCAGGTTTCTTCATTTTGCGCGATGGTCATACCGCCCGCAGACTTGATGGCACCCAATCCTTCGGCTCCATCTTCGCCCATGCCGGTCATCAGAACGCCAACGGCGGTGAGAGCGAACTCTTGCGCGACGGAGTGGAACAGAACGTCGACGGACGGACGGTGGCCGTTAATTGCCTGGCCGTCCGACAAAACCACCATTTCCCCGCGAGGCATGCGCCGGACCATCATGTGGCGGTTGCCGGGACAGATGAGAACCCGGCCGGCAACAAGCAGATCGCCGGATTTGGCTTCCTGCACATCCAAAGCACAGCACTCGTCCAATCGGTGCGCGAACATGTCCGTAAAGCCCTCTGGCATGTGCTGGACGACCAGAAAGGTGGCCGGAAAATCCGGCGGAATCTGGGAGAGCAGATACTGCAGAGCGTTGGGACCGCCGGTAGAAATGCCAATAGCGATGACGCGATTGGGTGGAAGAGTAGTACGTGCGCGCTTCTTACCCGGCGGGGGTAGTTCGGCTTGCACCTTGGGCAAGGATTTGGGACCACCAGCGCGTTTGGCGATTTTGATTTTTTCGATGAGCTGATAAGCAATCGGGTCAAGATGGCCGGCTGCGGCATCTCTGGGCTTGGCGACAAAATCGATGGCCCCCAGAGCGAGGGCTTTGAATGTCGAGTAAGCGCCCTCTTTGGAATGGGTGCTGAAGACGATGACGGGCAGCGGAGCACTGCGCATAATCATGCGCAAGGTCTCAATGCCGTCCATGCGGGGCATCTCGAGGTCGAGGGTGACAACATCCGGATGCAGTTCAGCAATCTTGCGCAGGGCAAACGCGCCGTCCATGGCCGTGCCAACCACTTCAATGTCCGGGTCGCGCTCCAGGATCATGGGAATGAGCTTGCGCATCAACGCGGAGTCGTCGACGACCAGGACTTTAATGCGGCCATTCATGCGATAGCTCCCAGCGGCAACGACCGTGACAATCGTGAGAGAATTGTCGGCACATTCAAGATCAGCACAACTGTGCCGTCGCCGAGTATGGACGCGCCGCTCACCAGATCGCTGGAGACGATTTCGCCAGGAAGCGCTTTGATGACGAGTTCTTCTTCGCCCACCATGCTGTCGACCAGCAGACCGAAACGCTTTTCCGCTACGCCAATGACGATGACGAAACTCTTTTTCTTTTTCGGTTCGCCGGAATCTACGGCGTGAATTCCTTTCAGAGAGGAAAGCCGCACAAGGGTAAGGAGCTGCTCACGCAGGCGAAGGACTTCGCGCTTGTCCACCCGCTGAATTTCGGAGTCGGACACGCGAGTGATCTCGACGACCGAAGAAAGGGGCACGGCGAAGAGACGCCCTCCAACGCGGAACAGCAACGTCTGAATGCTGGCGAGAGTGAGAGGCACGCGAAGAAGAATCGTGGTGCCCTTCCCTTTGACGCTGGTAACGTTCACCGTGCCTTTCAGGCGGTCGAGCACGTTACGAACGACGTCCATGCCGACGCCGCGGCCAGAGACTTCGGTGACTTCGGTTGCGGTGCTTAAACCGGGCTCGAAGATGAGATTGAGAAGGTCAGGTTCCGTCAAGCGATCGGCATCTTCCGGCTTGATGAGCGCGTTGCGAACTGCCTGTTCGCGAATCAGATCAAGGTCGATGCCGCGGCCGTCGTCGTGCACTTCAATCACGACTTGCGCGCCCTGATGATAGGCGTTCAAGGAAACGGTGCCTCGCGCCTGCTTGCCGGCGCTGAGTCGCTCGCTGGCAGGCTCGATGCCGTGATCGACAGCGTTGCGCACCAGGTGAGTGAGCGGCTCTGCAAGCGCGTCGAGAATGCCTTTGTCCAGATCGGTGTGCTCGCCGGCCACCTCGAGAGCAATGTCCTTACCGCACAGTTTCGCGATATCGCGGACGACGCGCGGGAAGCGGCGGAATAACTGTTCGACCGGGACCATGCGAATCTTCAAAACGCACTTGTGAAGCTCGTCGAGAACTCTGGATTGGAACGCCAGGGTTTCCGCGAGCTTTGTGCGGATGGGATCGCGCGAATGGCGCGCGTCGAATTCCGCCAGGGTGCGGTTCAGCATGGACTTGCCAATGATCAATTCGCCGACAAGATTCATCACCGCATCGATGCGCGAGGCGTCAACACGAACCGTGCTCTCGGCAACCGCGGCGACCGCCGAGGAACCAGCAGGATGTTTGGCAGCAGCCGATTCGGCCGAATCGTAGGGCTTCGCAGCGATCTGAGCGGCTTGCGCTTCCAGGATGTCGCCCAGAAGCTGATGCTCGGCGGAATCGGCGTGATCTGCCGGTTCCACACGTACCTCCGAAACCACCGAAGGAATCTGGCAGCGATGAGAAACATGCTCAATGGGATGAGGGCTCGAGACGGCGGCTTCCACGACCTCAACGGCCGCGGCCGCAAGGTTGTCTTCGGGCCGCAAAGCGATGACGGTGCCGCAAGTGTGCAGCACGTTGCGAATAAGCTGAAAAGCGGCAGCGCGCATGACGCTATTGGGGTCGACGCGCAGGGCAACATTGTAGACATTGTCGCCGCGCAAAAGAGCCTCGGAGATCATCAGGCGTTCATATTCGCTCCAGGCAAAGGCTGCGCGAACCTGTCCGGCAGGCGAATCACCTGCCGACAGGGCCTGACCTGGCGATTTAAGCAGATTGTGGATGAGAACGCGCAGAGCATCCGTCGAAGGAGGCTCGGCTTGCTTTTGGTACGCGCTGAGCATGCTCTCGAAGGTGTCCACGGCAGCGAGGACAACTTCGGCGAGTTTTGTGCCGTGCGTCTGACTGATCTGCCACGACAACACATCTTCCAGTTCATGAGCAATCTCGCTCAACTTCTGAAAGCCGCAGGCAGCCGAATCACCCTTCAGGGTATGCACAGCGCGGCGCACACCGCGGATGAGATCTTCCTCCGCAGGACGCTTTTCGAGTTCGAGCCCGGCGTCGTTGATGACCTGGAGAAGTTCCGCGGCACTCTCGAAAAAGAGCGCGCGAAGCTCCGATCCGCGATCCTCGGGGAGAAAACTCACGGATTCACCTCGAGGCGCTTGTAGGCGGTGCCATTGTTCTCATGAACCATTTTGAATTTCTGGGTGAGGCCAAAGAGGCTTTCCGCGTGGCCCACGAAGAGATACCCCCCAGCATTCAGACAGTGCCAGAACTTCTCAATCAGGCGCTTCTGCTCCGCCTCGTCGAAATAGATCATGACGTTGCGGCAAAGGATGATGTCGTTGCGCCTGGGCAAGAATTCGGTTTTCAGGTTGTGGAAGTCGAACTGAACAAGCTCTTTGAGCTGCGGTTTCACGGCATACTTGTCGCTGGCTTTTTCGAAGTAACGGAGCCGGGTGGTGTAGTCGACAGGCTCCATCTGAATTTCCGTGTACAGGCCTTCCTGGCCGGTGCGCAGACTGGCGTAACTGATATCGGAAGCCACGATTTCGAGTTTCCACGGCGGAGGAATCAGCGGCTTGGGCGAAGGCATTTCAAACGGGAGCGGATTGCGGAGGTAGTAGTAAGCGAGAGCGTCGCAGATCAGGATGGCGACAGAATAGGGCTCCTGGCCCGCTGAACAACCGGCGCTCCACACGCGGAGATTCCAATCGCGGCGATCCTGCTTGTGGTGAAGAATTTCCTCGAGGACGGATTTCTGCAGCAGATCGAGTTGCGGCCGGTTGCGAAAGAAACTGGTTTCGTTGACGGTGAGATTTTCAAGAAGCAGGGCAAGTTCCGCGCGGCCCTCGCGGCTGGTAAGCAAGCGATAGTAGCTGTAGAAAGAATCGAGCTGGCAGGCCTTCAACCGGCGCTGCAAGCGATCCTTCAGAAAATGAGCGCGGCGCTCATCAAAATACATGCCGCACTCCTGGTAAACCAGCGTTTGCAGGAGCTTGAGTTCTGCTTCTGTGAGCTGAACCTGAGCAGTGATGGTTCCCATACTGGGTGCGTGCAACGTTCGTACAGCCGGCGGCTCCCAGGAGCAGAGCAGCTAACGCGCGACTGCGACCGGTTCCGCGGCCTCCTCAAGTTTTTTGAATTCCGGTTGACGCAACAGCCTGGCAATATCCAGGAGAATGATGAGCCGGCCCTTGAGCTTGCCGACACCGGTTACATAGCTGGACTCACCCTCGGCGAATACCGAGCCGGGCGCGGCGATTTCCGAGGGAGGAATCTTCAATACTTCGGAGGCGGAGCTGACGATCAAGCCGAGCAGCTTGTTGTCCAGTTCAACGACGAGAATGCGGTTTTTCTTGTCGGGCTGAACGGCTTCGATACCGAAGCGCTTGCGCAGATCCATCACCGGAATGATTTTTCCGCGAAGGTTGATGACCCCTTCGATGGCTTCCGGAGCGTTGGGAACCGTGGTAATTTCTGGGACGCGAACAATCTCGCGCACGGACCCGATACGAACCCCGTAGGTTTCATTGCCGATGCGAAAACCAACAACTTGGTAGTCTTTCTCCATTGGACGGTCTCCGCGTCAGTTGCGTCCGACTTCCGCTAATTCGTATTCGCTGGACTCGGAATTGGGCTGCCGGCGCGCTGGAACGGTGTCGCGACGGTGGCGAGTTTGGCCGGCCCGGTCGATGACGAAGCGGTCCATATTGTCGAGCAGGTTGCGGGAAAGCTTGAGCATCTGTTCGGCAGCGGCAGACAGTTCGGTGGAACTGGAAGCGGACTGCTGAACCAGTTCGCGCATTTTGTCCATGGCGCGGACGACGGCTTGCGCGCCGGAGGCTTGTTCCTCAACGGCGGAGTTAATTTCCTGGGTAATTTCGGTGAGGCGGTTGGTAGCCTTGGCGATTTGTGAGGAGCCGACGGACTGTTCGTTGGTGGCGGCGCCAATTTCCTGGGAGAACTTGTAAACTTCGGTAACCACGTCGGAAATTTTGTGAAGGGCGGTGCCCAGATCGTTTCCGAGGCTCAAGCCTTCTTCGACGATTCGCGTGCTGCGCTCCATGTTTTCGACGGCCTGGCGGGCCTCGCGCTGGATGCTCTGGATCAGGTCAGCAATTTCCTTGGTGGATTGCGTGGATTTTTCCGCGAGCTTGCGGACTTCGTCGGCGACTACGGCAAAGCCGAGGCCGTGTTCACCGGCGCGAGCGGCTTCGATGGCGGCGTTCAGGGCCAGCAGGTTG
>Ga0074045_10000296_pt1 | contig 48292 bp, 40 predicted proteins | sample BogForMeECP23OM2_FD_94442 | JGI IMG/M metagenome (GOLD analysis project Ga0074045, IMG submission 94442) | Bog forest soil microbial communities from Calvert Island, British Columbia, Canada - Bog Forest MetaG ECP23OM2 | ecosystem: Environmental > Terrestrial > Soil > Wetlands ... | reverse complement strand
TCCGGGCTTCACCCGCTGTGCCGATTGCGGCGTGGACCTGGTGAGGGAGCCGCCGCACTACGCGCTGGCCAGCCGGCCTGCCGCTGATCCGGGCGACCCCGCAGAGGATCCGTACTGCTCCTTTTGGAAGGGCGAGGACGCGCGGGTTCATGCGGAGCTGTGCGAAGTGCTGGAAGAAGCGGGAGTTCCGTACAAGACGGTTTTTCGCCGCGACCATTTGTTTAATTTCAACAATTTTCCCGGGTATGAAGTGGGCGTTCCTTTTTCCTTGTTCGAGAAGGCGGAAAAGGCGGTGCAGGAAGCCTATGGTGCCGAAGACGCGGAGGAACGCGAGACTCTGAATGTTCCGCGGCAGTTGCAAAGCTCACGCGAGACGATCCGAAAGCTTCCTCCGGCAATCACCTCGGCAGAAGAGGAGAATATTCCGGGCCCACCTGCCACCGGCGAAGAGGACGGTTGGTACCCGGAAGATGCCACGGTGAGCGTGTGGTCGACGGAGGGTGGAGAGCCCAGTGATTTCCTGGTTGCTGCGCTGCACGAGAACGGGATCAACTGCCGCTTGGAACAGCAGGGAACTCACGCCAAGCTTTACGTCTTGCCACAGGACGCGGCGCGCGCCCGCGAAATCGTGCGCGAAGTTGTGGAAGGCCAGCCGCCGGAGTGAGGGAGTATGCTGGGACTGAACATTTTGGAGGAATTGTGAATCTGGATTCGATTAAGACGGTGGCGGTGCTGGGCGCGGGGACGATGGGGAGTGGGATTGCGCATGTTTTTGCGCGGGCGGGCTACAGCGTGATTTTGCGCGACGTGCAGGAGAGTTTTTTGCAGCGCGGGATGGAGACGATTGGGAAGAACCTGGACCGCGAAGTGAAGAAAGGGAAGTTGACGGAGGCGGAGAAACCGCAGGTGCTGGCGCGGCTGAAGCCGGTGACGGATTTTGCGGCGGTGGCGGCGGCGGATTTTGTGGTTGAGGCGGTTCCGGAAAAGGTGGAGATCAAGCGGGTGGTGCTGACGGAGGCGGACAAGTTGCTGCGGCCGGAAGTGATTCTCACCAGTAATACTTCCTCGATCGCGATTACTACTTTGGCGGCGATGACCAAGCGGCCGGAACGGTTTGTGGGCATGCATTTCATGAATCCGGTGCCGGTGATGGTGCTGGTGGAAGTGATTCGGGCGCTCCAGACCAGCGACGCGGCGTTTGCGATCACCATGGAACTGGCCAAGAAATTGGGGAAGACGCCGGTGGCGGTGAACGATGCGCCGGGGTTTGTTTCGAATCGCGTGCTGATGCCGCTGATCAATGAAGCTGCGTATGCGGTGATGGAAGGCGTGGCCACGCCTGAAGCGGTGGACACGGTGATGAAGCTGGGGATGAATCACCCGATGGGCCCGTTGGAGCTCGCGGATTTCATTGGATTGGATGTTTGCGTGGACATCATGCACGTTTTGCAGGACAGCCTCGGCGACCCCAAGTACCGGGCCTGCCCGCTGCTCAAGAAGTATGTTGCGGCGGGCTGGCTGGGGCGCAAGTCGGGGCGGGGCTTTTATACCTATAGCTAATCAATTGTCCCGCGGGAAGTCTTCGTGGTAAGAGGCTCTCTTTTCATGGATGGCCGCCGCAATTCTTGCGAATCAATCAACAAGAAGCGCCTCTGAGGCTCGGAGCGTGAGATACTGAGATTTGGGATAAGCGGATCCGAGTAGACTTTTGGCAGTTGGGTACAGCATCGCAGCCGCCGGAGGCGTCGCAGTGAAATCCTACGTCTTTAAAGTGGTCATCGAGCCAGACAAGTTTGAGGACGGCCGCGAGGCCTGGCAGGCTTTCTGTCCAGCCTTGAAAGGTTGCCGCACTTGGGGACACACGCGAGAAGAGGCGATGGCGAATATTCGCGAGGCGATCGATTTGTATGTGCAGGATCTCCTCGAAGCCGGCGAACGCATTCCAGTCGACCAAGGCACCATCGAACTGCCAGAACCAGCGGTGGTCGTAAATGTATGATGCGCGCGCCGCGTGGCGTCTCGGCGCGCCAATTTATCCGGGCCTTGGAACTCGATGGGTTTGAATTGCGGCGTGTTCGGGGCAGCCATAGAATCTACGGGCACTCAGACGGGCGGCGTGTAGTGGTCGCGTATCACGCGCTCGGCGATACATTCCCGATAGGGACGCTGCGGGGGATGATTGCCGATGCAGGTTGGAAGGACGAGGATTTAGGGCGCCTGGAACTGGTCGGGTAGAGAGACCAGAGTTGAACTCGTCTCTGCCATCCTTACCCATAAGTGAATTCGGCCGACCGTGACAAAAACCTTTAGAACCGCGATGCTGGCAATTGTTTTGATCCTCCTGATTGCCGGTGGGCTTTGGTATCCATACAGATCTGGGGTTGTGCCGGAGTGGAGGATTCAGGTCCTCGATGCTGACGGACATCCCGCGGTCGGGATCAATGCAAACGAGGAATGGTTGGACCCTCTTGAAGAGGGAATAACGCCATTGGATATCCGGCGGACAGATCCGCAAGGATTCGTTGTATTTCCCAGGCGGCAACTGCGCAGCAGATTGGTTTTTGGGAGTCCTGCGCAGCAGCCATCCGCGCACGTATATATGTGCGGGGAGGGACAATATGGCCAAGCTTTTTGGGACCCGAAAGAGGGTGTCATGGCGATCAAGGTGGAATTGAGGAAGGGTGCTTGCCCGTTTGGGTGAGGTCAAAGGCGAACACAGGGCGAAAATAGTGTTTGCTTTTGTTTCGCCCTTGGGGTAGTGTGTGGCCATCAGGTTTTCAACAGGTGGCCCATGGCCCAGACCCGTTTGGATGTTCTAAGCTGCGTCGAACATGAGAGACTCGAATTTGAGCTTCTTGAGGTGCGCACCCGCGGCCAGTACCTAACCCGGCTGCGCGGCATCAGCCGCGAAGAGCAGGCCGAGTGGGACCGGCGGGAGCGCGCCGCGCTGGCGCAGTTGGTGGATCACGAGTTGGAGCATGGCTGCGGCCGTTGAAAGCCTTTGCAGTGCGGAAGGAAAGCTAGAGGTAGCATTGCCGGGTACGAAATGGTAATATTGTGTTATCGTAACGTATCGGAAGCAGCCGCGGCGGAGTTCCCCCGCCCGGGTGGCAATGTCCTCGACCGGCCCATTCGCGAAATTCCCAATTTCCTCGACCGAGGTGTGAAATGACAGATGAAAAAGCAAAATTGCTGGAAGCGGCGATCTCGCAGATCGAGAAGTCGTATGGCAAGGGATCGATCATGCGGCTGGGCAGCAAGGACGTGCTGGTCCCGGTGAATGTGATTCCTTCGGGGTGCTTGTCGATTGACGCGGCGCTGGGCGTGGGAGGTTTTCCGCGCGGCCGCGTGATTGAGATTTACGGGCCGGAATCCGGCGGTAAGACCACCATGACGCTGCACGTGATTGCCGAGGCCCAGAAGCTGGGCGGGCAGGCGGCGTTCATCGACGCGGAACATGCGCTGGACCCAAGCTACGCGCGGAAGCTGGGCGTGGACGTGGACAACCTGCTGGTGTCGCAGCCGGATCACGGAGAGCAGGCGCTGGAGATTGCGGAAACGCTGATTCGCTCCGGCGGCGTGGACATTGTGGTTGTGGACTCGGTGGCGGCGCTGGTGCCCAAGGCCGAGTTGGAAGGCGAAATGGGCGATCCGCAGATGGGCTTGCAAGCGCGCTTGATGTCGCAGGCGCTGCGCAAGCTGACCGCGATTGTTTCGAAGTCCAAGACCTGCCTGATTTTCATCAACCAGATTCGCGAAAAAATTGGCGTGATGTTCGGCAACCCGGAGACGACCACTGGTGGGCGGGCGCTGAAGTTTTACGCTTCGATGCGCGTGGATATCCGGCGCATCCAGGCGATCAAGGATGGTGATCGCGTGGTGGGCTCGCGCACGCGCGCCAAAGTGGTGAAGAACAAGGTGGCCGCGCCGTTCCGTGAAGCGGAGTTCGACATTCTTTACGGGGAAGGCATTTCGCGCGAAGGCGACTTGATCGATCTCGGCGTGGATAAGGGCATCCTCGAAAAGTCCGGCACGTGGCTCAGCTACGGCGGAGAGCGCATGGGCCAAGGCCGCGAAAACGCGCGTGTCTTCCTGAAAGAAAACAAAGACATCCGCGACAAACTGGAAAACGCGCTGCGCAAGAAAATGGAGATCCCGGTTTCCGGGCAAAACGCAGCATCGACCACTCCCGGCGCGAATGGCCACGCCAACGTCGCGGCGGAAAAGCCGCCGGTGAAGGCCGCTGCGGCAGCCGCATCCGCGGACAACAAAGCGCGTCCCACACGATAAACGGACTTGCCGGATTGCTGGAGCGGGCGGAGCACTAATTTTGTGCACCGCCCGCTTTGCATTTGGAGTCTCATTTTGTGAAAGCTAAGAAACCTCCAAGAACGGGAACAGCCCCCGAATCATGGCCAAAAGGGCAATTCGGTTAGGGGCAGCTGACCCGTGGTTCAACGTTCAAAACAAAGCACATAGGCTCGTACTGGTCCTTAATAACTATTGCAGGGGCATCCCCGTCCGCGTAGACTTACGTCTCAATCTGCAAGCTAGCTATGGCTTGTGGATGAGAAGGACCCGGCGAAACGATGCTAAGTGCTTTGTAATAAAGCATGGAGCACTGTGGCTCCCGGGATGCTTAGAATGAGCGGAAGTTTGACCGAAGGTTGGAATTGGAGTAGATTTCCACTCATTCCAGGCTAGGACTACTGAGAGACGCTCCGGGTTAGGACTGAATGATTAAGGAACTGGGAAAAACTATTGTTGCGGGCCTGCTGGTTGCATCGCTGGCGACACCGTTGCCAGCAGCGGACGCCGCCGCGATTACCGCCGCAAAATCTTCCGCGAAATCCACGGCGCGCAAGCATCTGGCGCCTTCCAGATATCGCGGCTATGCCCCGACGTACGCGGATTCCATCAGCGCGGATGATCCCGCCTACGACGATCCGATTGTGCGCCAAGCGGTAGTGGATGCCCTGGGCCGATACAACGGTTCCGTTGTTGCCGTAGACCCGAACACCGGACGGATTCTTGCGGTCGTGAATCAGAAGATCGCTTTCAGCGACGGCTATATTCCGTGTTCCACCATCAAACCGACTATCGCGATCGCCGCGCTGGAAGAGAACGTCATCACCCGCGACACCATGCTCAAAGTGGGCAGCCGCAAGTACATGAATTTGACCGAGGCGCTGGCGCACTCCAACAATACCTTTTTTGAAGAACTCGGACGTCGTATGGGCTTTGACACGGTTTCCCGCTACGGGCGCTTGCTGGGGCTCGGCGAGCTGGCCGGCTATAACTTGCCCGACGAACATCCTGGATCGTTTCCTTCGCAGCCGCCCGCATTTGGCGGTGTGGCGCGCATGTCGAGTTTTGGTGAAGGCATTCAAGTGACGCCGCTGCAGCTTGCGGCGCTGGCTGCGGCATTCGCGAATGGCGGCACGCTTTATTACTTGCAATATCCCCACTCGCAGGAAGAAGTGGACGCTTTCCAGCCGAAAGTGAAGCGCGACCTGAATATCGCCAACGTTTTACCGGAAGTGCGCGAAGGCATGCTGGCAGCGGTGCTTTACGGCACGGGCCGGTTGAGCGCGGATCCTGGCGGCGAAGAAACTCCGCTTGGGAAGACCGGAACGTGCGATGACCACGTCAATCCCTCACGGATAGGGTGGTTCCTCAGCTATGCCGACGAGGCTCATCCTCGCATCGCGCTGGCCGTTCTTCTGCGGGGCAACACACGACGGGTCAAGGGTCCGACGGCGGCCCAGGTGGCCGGGCACATTTATCGGAAACTGCGCGAGGAAAATTATTTTGGGCAGACGGTAAGCGCGGGAATGATGAAGCCCATCTCCACGGGCAAGTGACGCCGGTCACAAATTCTTTGCATTGATCCCAGGCAGGCTTTTTCCCCATTCAGAGGAACTAAGCTCCAGTGCGCCTTCTATTAGTGCGTGTAGGTGTGCTGGGGCCGCGGCTTTACGTGAATGCTGATCACCGGTTCGCGCAGGGAACGCAGGGCTTCAAAACAGGAGTCGCAGAGTTCCAGTGACAACTGATCCTCGCTCTTGGCGTGGAAGGTGTGATGGCATTCGTAGCAGGTGGAGTACGCTGGGCGCTGGCGTTGCTCTCTGACTTGAATTTCCGGATGGACTTCGAGCGTGTTCATAATCTCTCCCCCCTTGAGGATAGGGGCACGCTTCATGCCAGTTTGAAACAAATACAAAGATTGAAGGGAAAAGACTTAAGACGTTATCGGTGGAGCGGGCTGAGCGAACCACCTCAGAAATCTCGCGAAATGCCGCAGGGGACATTTGGAGTGCGGGAGCGGGGCTCCCTCTCTTGGGGCTGATGCGTCACCTACCAACAGAACGCGTGAGGAAGTTCTCGACTCCGCAAAAGCGGCAGCAGAGCTGACGCACTCCATAGGGTGTTGCGGATTGGTCGCATGGCCTGCACAAAGGTTTGACCTGGACGGCGCTTTGAGACAAAACGTTAGCGTGCGGTATTCTGGTGACGCACCTGACGCTGAGGCGTTTCGTCGCGGCAGGGGATAGCAGTTCAACAGGGGCCTGGGGGAATAGTGAACCGACGTTTTGGAATTATCGTGGGAGTGCTGTTTGTTACGGGTGTCATGGTGGATGGGCGCGCGTTGCAGATCCGCACGGCAGCGAATCGGGAATTTCAGCATCAAGTGGAATTGGCGAAAGCGGAAAGCGACCGGATTCGCGCGGAAGTGGTGTTGCCCAGCGCGAAGAGCATGCCTCGGGGAGAGAACTTCGCGAGGGCGCTGCAACAGTTCGGACTCACTCCGGTCGAAGTAAATGACGCAACGGCGGCGGCGCAACGGGCCTACAATTTGCGGCAACTCCGCGCCGGCAACTCGATTACCGTGGGGCGGTCGGTCGAAGGAACGCTGCGGCAGATTGATTACAAGATTGATGCCGGGCGCATGCTGCACATTGTGCCGCAGACGCAGGGCTTTTCCGCAGAAGTCAGGGAGATTCCAATACACACGGAAGTGGCTGTGGTGAGCGGGCGGCTCGATGATTCGCTCTTTAATGCTGTGGAAGAGGCCGGCGAGTCCGCCGATGTGGCCATGCGGCTGGCGCAGATTTTCAGCTACGACCTGGATTTTTACACTGATCCGCGGAGCGGGGACACCTTCCGTATGGTGTTGGAAAAGAAAAAGTACGACCACGGGGAAACCGCGGGATACGGGAAGATTCTTGCCGCCGAGTACGTGAACGGCTCCAGGAAATATCAGGCGTTGTTGTTCCACGATCCGGAAGGTCGCCCGGCTTACTACACCGGGGATGGAAAATCGTTGCAGAAGGCGTTTTTGAGGTCGCCGCTAAAATTCGGCGCTCCGGTCACATCGCATTTCAGCAAGGCCAGGTTTCATCCGATTTTGAAGACTTACCGGCCGCACCTCGGCACTGATTACGGTGCGCCGACCGGCACCCCGGTGCAGACCATCGGCAGCGGGCGGGTGGTGTTTGCGGGACGCAAGGGCGGCGACGGAGACATGGTGCACGTCGCACACAGCAATGGATACGAAACCTACTATCTGCACCTTTCCAGAATATTTGTGCACGCCGGCGAACATGTGGAAATCGGCAAAACGATCGGACTTGTCGGCATGACCGGGCTGGCGACCGGGCCCCATCTGGACTTTCGGATTGCGCAGAAGGGCCAGTTCAAGAATTTCGAGACGCTGGGATTGCCGCCCTCCGATCCGGTGAGCAAGAGGGAATGGCCAGCGTTTGCCGCCGTGCGCGAGAAGTGGCTGCCAATGATGGAGCAGACCGAGCCGATCCAGGCGCAAGTCACTGGTGGCGCAGCGGCACATTGATACCGCTGCACGTTAAGGCGTGAAGGGACGTCGATTGAGGACGTCGGGGTGTGAGCCCTAGGGGCCTCGCTGCTGAAGCATTCGCGACCGGGATCTCCAGCCTAAATCTGCAACCTCTTTTTAAGCTTTGCGCTTGTATCCCCGGAAGAGTGCAGCGCATCTCTGTATAGGACTTGGGTATATGATTTGGCGCGGGCAATTGTTTTCTGGTTGGCGATGCCGGCGCATAGATTTTTGACCCGGGAGGTCGCTATGTCCATCCGACCCGTAAAACGCCTGGTGAAATCGAAGCCCACGCGCGAGGGCGCCGGCGTGCACCTGCGCCGTGCTTTTGGTTTCGGCAACACCTCGGACTTTGATCCGTTCCTGCTGCTGGATGATTTTCGGAATGACGTGCCGGAGGATTATCTCGCGGGTTTCCCGTGGCACCCGCACCGCGGCATTGAAACCATCACGTATGTGCTGGCGGGAACAGTCGAGCACAAAGACAGCCTGGGGAATCACGGCGCGATTGCGCCGGGTGATGTGCAATGGATGACCGCGGGAAGCGGAATCATTCATCAGGAGATGCCCAAGGGCGACGAAGTCGGGCGTATGCATGGGTTCCAGTTGTGGGCCAACCTGCCGGCATCCCAGAAGATGACTTCGCCTCGGTATCAGGAAGTGAATTCGCCGGACATTCCCGAAGTCACCGACGACGATGGCACCAGCGTGCGCATTGTGTGCGGGAGCTTCTGGGGCAAGAAGGGACCGGTGGATGGGATTGCAACGGACCCCATTTATATTGACGTGACCGTGCCGCCGGGGAAACGCAAAGTTCTGCCGGTGGAGACTACGCGGCACGCGTTCGCTTATGTTTTTTCGGGGACTGGGAAGTTCTGCAATGCGTCGGAACCGCTTGCGGTGCCGACGGAGCCGGTGGGCTGGCTGGACACGAAACCTCCCGCGGAGGCGGACAACCGCTCACTGGTTTTGTTTGATCGCGGCGACGAGGTTATGGTGCAAGCGGGTGACGATGGCCTGCGCTTCCTGCTCGTTTCCGGGAAGCCGCTGGGAGAACCGGTAGCTTGGTACGGTCCGATTGTGATGAATTCGCAGGCCGAGTTGCAGCAGGCTTTCGACGAACTCGACCGCGGTACATTTCTGAATCCAAAGCGGTAGTGATCGTACCAAGGGCTGGCTTCAGTGCGGCGCTAGTCTCGGGACGCCGCGTATTTTTCGATTAGTTGGCCGGCTAGCTTGCCGCCTTCAAATTCGGGGATGACGACTTCATCTGCTCCGGAGGTGCGCATAGCCACGGCGTAGCGCTCTTGGCCCGCGCGGGTAATGATTTTGAGTTTTGGATTGAGCGCCTTGGCCGTGATGGTGATATAGAGGTTGTCGGCATCGTTGTCGATGACCACGCAAAGACCGCGGGCGCGTTCAATGCCGGCTTCCTGCAAGACGGTGTGGCGCTTGGCATCGCCCTGGATGACCAGCGCGCCATCGTGCAGCAGTTGCCGATAGAGCCCCTCGTTGGTTTCGATCAGGACAAAGGGAATTTGCGCACGGTTTAACTGCTCGATGACCGTGCGCCCCACCTGGCCGTAACCGCAGATGATGAAATGGTCGCGAATTCTTTCCAAGTTCATTTCGTTCAGCATGGACTTCCAAGCCTCCCTGCCTTGATGGCCGATAAACGTGAGCAGGATTCGTTCGGCAAACCAGATCTCAAAGCCGAAGATTCCGAATGCCACCAGGATCGAGAAATATTTTGTGGAGCGACGCACGTGCTGGTATTCGATCGCGTGCGGGTGGGCAAACCAGAACAGTGCGTCGGAGAAGGAGAGATGCTCGAGGCGCATGTAGGTGAAATCACAGATGAGGACGAAGAGCAGAAACCACAGGAACGGCACGACCAGGCGGCGCACCAGGATGAGAATGGCGCGGTCGAAGAGCAGGAAGCGCGAAGAGCGCTTTACTTGTAAGGGAGCGGCGGGGAAGAGCTGGTTGGTCATGGCTGAGGGGTTAATTCTACTAATAAATATGGGAAGAAGTATAAGAAAGAATAAGGGACGGGAAAATCACAAATTTGCGTTCAACTTGGCAGGCTTGGTTTAAGCCTCAAAACCGGAAGCTTCGCGGCCCATCGGCAAGCTCAGGGCAGGCCGCAGTCCAAAGTTAGTAGATGATGGGGAGTTTGGAGAAGTCGGCCTCGGCTTCGTCGGTGACGCGAAGGACGAGCAGAGTCCGGTCGTCGTGGGGAGGGCGGCCCGCTCCGGTGTGCTCGTCGGTGGCTTTGACGATGCGTTGGGCAACCTTGTAACCGGGATCGGCGGGGACGACCGTGGAGAGAAGGGCTTTCAGGCGGTCCACGCCGAACTCTTCCTGCTCTCTGTTCATGGATTCGTGGATGCCGTCGGACGCGAACACGACCACATCGCCAGTGGAGAGGCTCAGAGTTACTTCGTCATATTCGGCTTCGGGTAAAAGCCCCAGAGGCATCCCGGCAACATTAATCTCGGTGACTTCGCCGTTGCGGATGAGCAGTGGCAGCGTGCCTCCGGCGTTGGCGATGGAAAGCTCGCGGAGCGCCGCGTCGTACACGGCAAACTGCATGGCGATGAAGCGGGCATCGAGGCGAGCCGCAAGCAGGCGGTTGTTGAGCTGGGTCAGCATTTCAGAGGGAGAAATCTCATTGTCGTGCACCAGTTCGCGCAAAATGCCGATGGCCAGCGAGCCGTAGAGCGCCGCCGCCGTGCCTTTTCCCGAAACGTCGCCGTTGGCAATGGCCAGGCGCCCGACTCCGTAGGGAAGCAGATCGTAGAAATCGCCGCCGAGTTCGCGGGCGGGGACATAAGCGGTGGCCAGGTCGAGGCCGGGAACTTCGCGGGCGCCGCTGGGCAGGAGTTGGCGCTGAATTTCGCGCGCGGTTTCCAGGTCGTTGGTCATCCGCAGATGGCTTTCGCGGGCCTCTTCGAAGAGCCGGGAATTTTCAAGGGCCACCGCTATATAGGAGCCCAGGATGTTCAGCAGGCGTTCGTGTTCCGCGCTAAAAGCGTGCGGCTTGGTGCTTTCCAGGTCGAGCACGCCGACGAGGCGATCTCGCAGCAAAAGCGGCACGACCAGCTCGGAGCGGACTTCAACGTCACCTCCGCAGGAGATGTACCGCGGATCGAGCCGTACGTCCACGACGCGAATGGTGCGGCGCTCGGAGGCGGCCGCGCCGGTGATGCCCTGATTCAAAGGCATTTGAAAGTGCGAAGGAAGCGCGTCTTCATAACGCTGGGCGAAGACGCTTTCCAGGACCTGGGCTTCATCATTCCACAGCATGACCGTGAAGGTATGATAGTTGACCAGTTTCTTGACGCGTTCGGCGATGCGGCGAAGGAGTTCTTCGCGGTCAAGGATGGAGGTGAGTTCGTGGCTGATCTCGTAGAGCAGGGCGATGCTCTGGGCTTGCTCCAGCTGGGAGGCGAACAGCATCGGCGTCGCGGGATCGGCCTCACCGAGGAGCGAAAACGGAGTGAAGTTTTGAGCGTTCTGGTCCATGGGTGGAATCCAACTAAGAGTTTAGATGAAAGCCGGTCCAGTTGGTTTCACGAAATAGAATATTAATGCCCGGCGAGCTCAGCAGGCCAATCTGCCCGGGGGCATTGCCTCGGTCCCCTTCGAGGAATCCTCTAGAAAGGAGGGTATCGCAGGGCGCGGTACCCTGTTAGGAAATTGTTGGGAGCGGGAAAAGGGTATTGTGAGCTTACTTTACTTCCCAGACGTCGCCGCCACGAAGGAGTTTGTTGAGGTCCCCGGGGCCTTTTTGCTGGATGATGCCGGCGACCTGGTCGTTGACCACATCCTCGTAACGAGGGAGGTCGTCCCAGGCGCGCAGGACCCCGATGGGAGTGGGGAATCCGGGGCGGCCCTCCATATGGGAGAGCAGGAAGGCGTAGGAGGGGCGGGGATGGTGGGCGTCGTGGACGATGAGGTCGGCTTCGGAGATGCCATTGCCGAGTGGCACGACTTCGATGTCGCCATCGGGCTTGCGGCGGATGCCTTTGTCGCGATTCTTTCCGAAAATTAGCGGCTTGTTGTGTTCGAGCTGGATGACGTGCTCGCTGCGAGCGTCTTTTTCGGTGATGCCGGTCCAGGCGCCATCGTTGAAGATGTTGCAGTTCTGCAGGATTTCCACGAAGGCGGAGCCCTTGTGGGCGGCCGCGGCGCGCAAGGTGTCTTTCAAGTGGGCCTGGAAGATGTCCACGGAGCGCGCGACAAACGTGGCTTCCGCCCCTATTGCCAGGGAAATCGGATTGAACGGACGGTCGGGAGAGCCATAAGGAGTGGACTTGGTGATCTTCTGAAATTCCGAGGTGGGCGAGTATTGCCCCTTGGTCAGGCCGTAAATGCGATTGTTGAAAAGGAGAATCTTGATGCCGACGTTGCGCCGCAGCATGTGAATCGTGTGGTTGCCGCCAATGGCGAGAGCGTCGCCGTCTCCCGTGGCCATCCATACTTCGAGCTCCGGATGAGCGATTTTAATGCCGGTGGCGACGGCAGGTGCGCGGCCATGAATGGTGTGAAACCCGTAGGTGTTCATGTAGTAGGGAAAGCGGCTGGAGCAGCCGATGCCAGAGATGACCACGAAATTTTCGCGGCGCACGCCGAGTTCCGGAAACACGGACTGCACCGCGGCAAGAATGGCGTAGTCGCCGCAGCCGGGGCACCAGCGCACTTCCTGGTCGGTCTGAAAATCTTTTCTGGTGAGGGGCGGTAGCGCGGTCGTGGTCATCAGAATCTCCTAAACACCCAGCATCTCTTCGATCTTTTGTTCGAGTTCACTTTGCTTGAAAGGGCGCCCCTGAATTTTGTTGAGGCCGACGGCGTCCACCAGATACTTGGCGCGCAGAATCCACAAAAGCTGACCCATGTTAAGTTCGGGAACCAGCACTTTTTTGTAGCGCTTTAGAACATCGCCCACATTTCCGGGCAGCGGATTCAGGTGGCGCAGGTGCAGGTGGCCGATCTTGTGCCCCTTGGCGCGCTCTTCCTTGACGGCCTGGATGACCGAACCGTACGTGGAGCCCCAGGAAACCAGCAGCAGGTCGCCCTCGGGATCTCCCGTTGGCATCACATTGGGAATGTCTTGGCGGATGGCTTCCACTTTCGCGGCGCGGATGCGCACCATTTTTTCGTGGTTCAGCGGCTCGTAGTTGACATTGCCGGTGACTTCCTGTTTTTCGATGCCGCCGATGCGGTGCTCCAGGCCTGGCGTGCCGGGAATGGCCCAAGGCCGCGCCAGCGTTTGCGGATCGCGCTTATAGGGGAAAAAGCCGACAGGATCGGTGGCGAATTTGACGGGAATCGGGGGAATCTCCTCGGCGGTGGGGATGCGCCAAGGCTCCGCACCGTTGGCGAGATATCCGTCGGAAAGGATGATGACCGGCACCATGTACTTGAGCGCAATGCGGCAGGCCTCTACAGCGACCCAGAAGCAGTCGCCCGGCGTGGATGCGGCCAGCACTGGAACAGGGGCTTCGGAGTTGCGGCCGAACAGGGCTTGCAACAAATCGGCCTGTTCGGTCTTTGTCGGCAAGCCGGTGGAGGGCCCGCCGCGTTGAATATTGCAAACTACGATGGGCAGCTCGGTCATGACTGCCAGGCCGAGAGCTTCCGTTTTGAGGGCCATGCCCGGGCCGGAAGTGGTGGTAATTGCCAGGGCGCCGGCAAACGCGGCGCCAATGGTGCTGGTGATGGCGGCGATTTCGTCTTCCGCCTGGAAGGTGAGCACGCCAAAATTCTTGTACTTCGAAAGTTCGTGCAGGATGTCCGAGGCCGGGGTAATCGGATAGCTGCCGAGGAACAACTTGATGCCTGCCTTTTGCGCCGCGGTGACAAAACCGATGGCCAGCGCCTGATTGCCGCTGAGGTTGCGATAGGTGCCGGGCGTGAGTTGCGCCGGAGGAATTTCGTAGCTGATCTGGAAGGCTTCGGTCGCTTCGCAATAAGAATATCCGGCTTTGAGCGCCAGCTTATTCGCTTCGGCAAACAGCGGCTTTTTGCTGAACTTGTCGTCGATCCAGCGAACCGTCGGCTCCATCGAGCGGTTGTAAAGCCAGTAGCACATGCCCAGGGCGAAGAAATTCTTGCAGCGGTCCATGGACTTGGCGTCGAGGCCCAGGTGCTGGAGCGCGGCGCGCGTCAGTTTCTGGAGTTCAACGGGAAACACACGAAATTTGTCGAGGGTATTGTCTTCGAGCGGATTCGAGGTGACGTGGGCTTTGCGCAGATCGGCTTCCTCGAAACTGTCGGAGTTGACAATCAGGATTCCGTTGGCTTTCAGGTCTCCGACGTTCACCAGTAACGCCGCGGGATTCATGGCCACCAGAACGTCCACGGAGTCACCCGGGGTATAAACTTCGCCGGAAGAAAAATTCAACTGGAAGCCGCTGACCCCGGGCACGGTGCCCGCAGGGGCGCGAATCTCGGCGGGATAATCTGGAAAGGTGGCAATGTCGTTGCCATAGAGCGCAACGGTATTCGTGAACTGGCTGCCGGTAATTTGCATGCCGTCGCCGGAATCACCAGCAAAGCGGATCACGGCCTGCTCGATGACTTCGCGCTTTGTTTTCCCCGAGGAAATATCCATCAATGTTGACATGTTGGCGCGTAACCCCCGTGTTGCGGACAGCTCACCTTGGAGCAAAGGAGAGTGGTCCTGAATCGGTGGGCGGCCCGAGATGCTGTCCGCGGGAGCGAACACCTGACCGCCGGAAGCCGACTGGCTAAGAATAGCACACTGGTTGGAAGGGAAGCGGGATCGCTAGGCCTGGTTGCCTCGCAGGGCGTCTTTCACGGCGCAGGCTTCTACAAAGCGGTTGTGGAAATAAAGCAGGAACCAAATAAGGAAGACGATCGGGAGCAAACCGAGTATTCCGAACACCCGGGTTTGTGCGAATGTGACTTGGGTTACCGGGCTTTCCGGAACGCTCATCTGCGAAAAAATCTCCTGCATGTTCCGTTCATAGCTTGGGCTGAGAACACTGAATGTTCCACTGGCCATGCCGAAAAAATTGAAGCCCAGCAGCAGAGGATAACTCCACCGCTGCAGGCGTAACATTCCGATGGCTCCCACTAGAATAATCCCCACCGAGAGGAAAAACAGCGTCGCGCCAGCGGCCCCACGAAAGAGGTGGCCGAAGAGGAGCATGTTGAGAGGGAACTTCGTCAAGGGCAGCAGCAGACTGAAGCCTGCCGAGAGAATCCAAAAACCTGCAAGGATGGCCAGGGGCAGCGGGCAACTCGGCGGAGGGGCGACTGATGGCAAGCCCTCGGCCGAAGGAGTGGATAGAAATTGCTTCTTGATCGCTTGTTGATTGAACAGGATCAGCCACCAGATGCCAATGAGAACTGGAATTCCATAGACCAGCGAGACGGCGATACGGATGAATTGAAAAGGCAACGGAGAATCACCGGATGGCTCCGGCAGGGGCATGAACGCCATGAATATCAGCGCAAGCCCACTGAAAACAGTCATGATGCCGCCCCACACCAACATCGAGATGCGGGCCCAATTCTTCAGGCGCAGCACACTGACGCTGGTGAAAATGCCAAATGTCGCAAGGCCGGCGAAAAAGACCATCATGGCGATGACCATGGATTTGGCGAAGGGCGGGATCGCCGCGGAGTTGGCGGGCTGCGGCAGCAGCGTGACGCCCACAACCGCGGTCACGGCACTGAGAATGCCAAATAGAGCCAGCAGGATCCCGACGACCGCAGCGGCGATGACCGAACTGGATGGGCCCGAAGTCCTCATGGGTCAGCTATATACCACTTCCGCGAGCGCGACGATAGTGCGGTAGGTGCGAAACACACGCAGGGCTAGGCAAGGAATGGTTCAGTTCTGGGCGGATTCCGGCGGCGGCTCTTCGAACTGGCGTTTCACGCTTGGCAATCGAAAGAAGAAAATCCACCAGACGCTCACGGGCAGCAGCGCAAAGATCAGGGAGATGGCCAGCAGTTGTTTGAAAGATTCCACATCGCTGACGAAGTGTTCGGGAATGAAGAAGGTCTCAAACGGCCGTACCGCAATCATCCACAGGCAGAAGCAGACCGCCACGGCGGCCCACAGCAGAGCTGCTTTGCGCGCCCAAGTCTTCAAATGAAACAATCCGATTCCGGTGCGAATTCCGGAAGCAATCAGGAACAGCGGCACGCTGGCCATGAAAAACAAAGGGATCGGATGGAGTTCGTAGAGATGTTTTCCATGCGAGTCCGGCTCAGCGTTGAGCACGCCGAGGAATAAACTGCTCCAAACATAAAAACCGGTGGCGCTGCCGAGGACGGCAAGTGCGGCGGCGCAGGTAACGCCGGCGGAGCGTCGAGTGGAGGACCATGCGGATTCGCTCATGATTCCTGTAAAGAAGAGCACACGGTGGCGGGAGCTGAAAAGAGTACGAAAGTAGCCTCTTTGCGCAAAACGCTACTTGACGTTCGCTTTCTTTTCGCCTAGAGTGTGTCAGGGTTTCATGGGCCCTGCCACGGCAGAAGGATAAGCGAAGCGGGCACGCCAGAAGTTTGCGGCGGCCAGCAGCGGAGGCCAGAGATGGCGCTGACAAAACGACAGAAGGAAGTTCTCGATTATCTGGTGTCGTTCGAGACCAAGCACGGCTACTCACCGAGTTTTGAGGAGATCGGCAAGGGATTGAAGCTGACTTCGCTGGCGACGGTGCACAAGCATATCAGCACGCTGGAGAAGAAGGGCTTCATCCGCCGCGGCTACAACCAGAGCCGCTCCATTGAAATTGTGCAGTTGCCGAAGCCGGTGAAGGAGCAGGTGCTCGAGCGACGCATCCAGGAACTCCCGCTGGTCGGGCGAATCGCGGCCGGGCGGCCTTTGGAAGCGGTGGAAGAGCGCGAAACCATATCACTGGGCGATTTTGCGCGCGGCGGCAATTCGTTTGTGTTGCAGGTTAAAGGAAGTTCCATGATTGAGGACCACATCATGGATGGCGATTTTGTGGTGTGCGAACAGACCCAGGTGGCCAACGCGGGTGATATTGTCGTCGCGCTGATCGCCGGGGACGAGGCGACGCTGAAGCGTTTTTACCGCGAAGGCTCGGGCAAAGTGCGTTTGCAACCCGCCAATTCCGACATGGCTCCGATTCTGGTGCCCGCCGGCGACGTCAAGATTCAAGGCCGGGTCATCGGCGTGCTCCGGAAGTATTAAGACATTTCTACTTTTAGAACACTTTTCCTTATCACGCCCTCCGGCGTGAATCCTCGCGCGGACTAGGGTAGACTGCTAATTCCTTCGAGAGGCACCTACTCGAAGAACTGGACACTCGCTCCCTTGACCACTAAGACTCCCAGCCTTTTACTTGTCGGCGCCCCCGACCCGAGCCGTGACGCGCTGCGCCAGCTTTTTGCCGATGCCGGTTATGAACTGGCGATCGCGGATTCCAACGAAGAAGCCCTGCGGGAGATCCAGAGCACGCGACCCGACGTGCTGCTGCTTTCGGGGAGCGCCTCGTGTAACGAAACGATTGCCGTCGCCAAATCGCACAGCCCAATGACTCGCTTGGTGGTGTTGTCTCCTGGCGGGGCGGCGGACCGGGCTCGCGCCCTGGATCTTGGGGCCGATGATGTGGTGGGGCTGCCGTGGTCCGAGGGCGAACTGCTGGCGCGGGTGCGCACGCAGTTGCGGCATAAGACTGAGGTCGAGCGGCTCGAAGAAAAGACGCGCCTGGCGGAAGAAAGTTTTGGTGTGGCGCAGACGGCGTTTCAGGCGCTGGCGGTCACGGAAAAGATGACCCGGGACGCCTTCTCACTGGAACGCATTCTGAAAATCGGTGTAGTGGCGCTCTTCGTGCTGGCGCTGGTGATCTCTGGAATCTTCTTTTTGTATTCCCACCGCGCCGACAAAGAAACCAAGCGAGCCTATAGCGAGATTGCGCAACTGGAACACAGCGTCCAGTCCGAGGCGCAGCTTCTGGCTTCCGCGCGCCGCTTGCGTGATGACCCCGCGAACACCGACGTGCTGCAACAGAAGGAGCAATTACAGAAGCAGACCGAGGAATTGAAGCAGAAGATGGCTGCGCAGAACGGGCAGGCATCCGAGGATTTGCGGCACCAGTTGGACGAAACGACCAGCCGGCTCGCGAAGATCGAAGGGCAATCGCAGGCTGCGGAAAGTATCATTCGTGCTTATGCTCCAAGTGTCGGCCTTCTCCACGTGTCCGTTGCGTTCAACGACAAATCCTCCGGACGGCGGCTTCGCTACGGCGGAATGGATGCTGATGGCTCGCCATTAAAGGACAGTGATGGAAACCCTGTCTATACCACTGAGGGGCGCGGGCCGGAAGTGCGCGCGGATTTTTTTGGCACGGGATTCATCGTGGGCGAAGGCAAGATTCTGACCAACCATCATGTGGTGCAGCCCTGGTGGGAAAACAATGAGCTGGCCGGAGCGATGCGACAGGGGCTGGAGCCCGTGATTGCCGAAATGGCCGCCTATTTTCCCAGCGCACCGAACGGCATCTCCGTGAGCATTTCACAGATTTCGCAGGAGGCGGATCTTGCGCTGGTGCATGGCGATCTTTCCGAACTGCACCGGCCGATGTTGAAACTCGATGCCAGCAAGGAAGCCGCGGTCAGCGGGGAATCGCTGATCAGCGTTGGTTACGCTACCGGCCTGGATGCGATTCTTGCGCGAGCGGGAGATCAGACCGTGGAGGAGATCGTCAAGGCCAGTGCGGGCGATCCGAAGTTGGTGTTGGTCGAGTTGGCGAAACGCAAGTTGATTCGGCCGCTGGTGACGCAGGGCCATGTGGGCGACGTTTTGCCGGACAAGATCGTTTATGATGCGCAGACCACTTCCGGAGGTTCCGGCGGCCCGCTGCTGAATCCTCAGGGCGTGGTAATTGGAGTGACCTTCGCCATCGTGAAGGGCTTCGGCGGTTCCAATTTTGGCGTGCCGATCCGCTTCGCGCTCCCCCTGTTGAAACACTGAGCCTCCTGCGACGACGACCCAAGCGATAGAATATTTTTCTCCGCAGGATGCAAATAAATCGTCCGTTGTGTGTTCCGGCCCATGAAAGAATGTAAAATTCTGCGTCAGCTCACCGGCCGGACAGATTGGTTTCCGTGAAAAAGAATCGACCTATTCGCAAGTTGCTGGCTGCCAATCGCAGCGAAATCGCCATCCGCATTTTCCGCGCGGCCAATGAGCTGGGCCTGCGCACTGTGGCCATCTATTCGCAGGAAGACCGTCTGGCGCTGCACCGCTTTAAGGCGGATGAGGCGTATCAGGTGGGCGCGGGGAAGGGGCCCGTCGAAGCATATCTGGATATTCCCGGAATTATTGCGATTGCCAAAGCGCATGAAGTGGACGCGATTCATCCGGGCTATGGGTTTTTGGCGGAAAATCCGGCGCTGGCGCGGGCCTGCGCCAAGGCCGGGTTGACGTTCGTCGGACCCACGCCGGAGTTGCTGGAGCTCTTGGGAGACAAAACCGCGGCACGGCGGCTTGCAGCCAAAGCCGGAGTACCTGTGCTTCCCGGTACGGAGGAATCGGTTTCCTCCCCGGCGGAAGCCAAGAAAATTGCCGGTGAAATCGGCTATCCGGTGATCGTGAAAGCCGCGATGGGTGGCGGCGGGCGCGGCATGCGCGTGGTGCACGATGCAGCGCAACTTCCCGCGCGACTTGAAGAAGCGCAGGGCGAGGCGAAATCCGCGTTCGGCGATGCTTCGGTGTTCCTGGAAAAATATCTCCCGCGGGCCAAGCATATCGAGGTGCAGATTCTTGCCGATGAACACGGCAACCTGCTGCACCTTTATGAACGCGATTGTTCCGTGCAGCGCCGCCACCAAAAGGTGGTCGAAGTGGCCCCGGCGGTGAATCTGCCGCAGCGTGTGCGGGAGGAGTTGTGCGCGGCGGCGGTGCAGATTGCGCGCACGGCGAAATATCGCAACGCGTGCACGGTTGAGTTCCTGTATGACGTGGATTCGCAGGGATGGTATTTCATCGAGGTGAATCCCCGCGTGCAGGTGGAGCACACGGTGACAGAAGTGGTCACCGGCGTGGACATCGTGCGCTCGCAGATCCTGATCGCGCAGGGGCACAAGCTGCACGCGGCGCCGCTGGCGTTACCGGCGCAAGACAAAATTCCGCTGTACGGCGCGGCGTTGCAGTGCCGCGTCACCACGGAAGACCCCGCGAAGAATTTCGCTCCCGACTACGGGAAGATCTCGACGTATCGCTCACCGGCGGGATTCGGCATCCGGCTCGATGGCGGCACGGCGTATGCCGGAGCGGTGCTTGCCGCGTATTACGATTCGTTGCTGGTGAAGGTCACGGCCTGGGGCATCAACCTGAACGAGGCTTGCCAGCGGATGGATCGCGCGCTGCGCGAATTCCGGATTCGCGGCGTAAAGACCAACATTCCATTCCTTGAAAATGTGGTCAATCACCCAAGGTTCCGGGCCGGAGCAGTGACAACCTCTTTCCTGGATGAATCGCCGGAGCTTTTCCACTTTTCCGGCCGCGCGGATCGCGCCAGCAAGCTGCTGTCGTATCTCGGCGACGTCATCCTGAACGGCAACCCCGAAGTAAAGGGGAAAAAGGCTCCTGAAAAATTGGAAGCAGCGGTGATTCCGAAGGTGCCGGGAATCGAGCCGCCAGCGGGCACGCGGCAGTTGCTGATGAAGCTGGGACCAAAGAAATTCGCGGCATGGGCGCGCAAAGAGAAGCGCTTGCTGGTGACCGACACGACCTTCCGCGATGCGCACCAATCGCTGATGGCCACGCGGGTGCGCACCCATGACATGCTGGTCACCGCCGACGCGGTGGCGCAGCGCTTGCCGAATCTTTTCAGCCTGGAGATGTGGGGTGGCGCGATGTTTGACACTTCGATGCGCTTCCTTCATGAAGACCCCTGGCAGCGCTTGCGGGAACTTCGCGAGCGGATCCCCAACATCTGTTTTCAGATGCTGCTGCGCGGCGCCAACGCGGTCGGTTACACCTCCTATCCCGACAATGTGGTGCAGGAGTTTGTGAAGGAGTCTTACCGCCAGGGCATCGATATCTTTCGCATTTTTGATTCGCTGAATTCCATCGAGAACATGCGCGTTTCAATCGACGCGGTGCTGAAGACCGGCGGCGTCTGTGAGGCGGCAGTCTGCTACACCGGAGACATGCTGGACAAGCGGCGCCCGAAATATTCGCTGCAATATTACGTGAACTTGGCCAAGCAACTGGAGAAGCTCGGGGTGCACTTTTTGGCGATCAAGGACATGGCGGGATTGTGCAAGCCTTATGCGGCGTTTGCACTGGTGAAGGCGCTGCGCGAGGAGCTCGGCATCCCGATCCATTTTCATACCCACGACACCAGCGGGCTGAACGCCGCGTCGCTGCTGAAAGCGGCCGAAGCGGGCGTGGACGTTGCCGACGCGGCGGTGGCTTCAATGAGCGGCGGCACCAGCCAGCCGAATCTAAATGCCATCGTCGAAACGCTGAAAAACACGCCGCGGGAGACACAACTCGACTCCGAGGCGCTGAACGAATGCTCCGATTACTGGGAAACCACGCGCACTTATTATTTTCCGTTTGATTCCGGGCCCAAGTCGGGTTCGGCGAGGCTTTACGAGCATGAAATCCCCGGAGGGCAGTTCACCAACTTGCGCGAGCAGGCCACAGCCATGGGGTTCGGTCACCGCTGGCGCGAAGTGGAAAAAACATACGCGGAAGTGAACCAGCTTTTCGGCGACATCGTTAAGGTCACGCCTTCGAGCAAAGTAGTTGGGGACATGACGCTGTTCCTGCTCGCCAAAGAGATGAAGCCGGCTGATTTGCTTGCGCTACCCCAAGATCACGACATTGCTATGCCCAACTCGGTGGTGGAGATGTTCTCCGGTGCGCTCGGCGTGCCTCCCGGCGGCTGGCCAAAAAGGCTGCAGCGGATTATTCTTCGCGGCCAGGCTCCGCTGAAAGGCCGCCCCAGCGCCCGGCTTGCCAGGGCCAACTTTCCGGCAGAGAAATCCGAGCTGGAGAAAAAAGTGGGCCACGCCGTGGGGGATGACGCATTGCTCAGCTACCTGCTGTATCCCGATGTGTACCTGAAGTACGACAAATTCCGCGAGACTTACTCGGATGCGAGTGTCCTGTCGACACCTGCTTTTTTCTATGGTTTGCAGCCGGGCGAAGAGGTCACCATTGAAATCGAGCCGGGAAAATCCATGATCGTGAAATTCCTGACCATCGGTGAGGCGCATCCCGACGGCACACGAACTCTCTTCTTTGAACTGAACGGCCAACCGCGGGAAGTTACGGTGCGCGACCACGCCCTGCGCGTGATCGAACGGAGCCATCCAAAAGCCCATCCGGAAGACCCCGGCCATGTAGGGGCTCCCACCGCCGGCCTGGTCAGCGGAATCGCGGTGCAGGTTAACCATACGGTCGAGCGAGGTGCTAAACTCTTGACACTGGAAGCCATGAAGATGCAATCCAATATTTATGCGCCGATTGCGGGGCGAGTTACGAAACTCCATGTGAGCCCGGGGCAGCACGTGGAAGCGAAGGATCTTCTGGTCGTCATCGCTCCGTGAGCGCACCGCATCTTATCAAACACGAGAAGTTCCCCTCGCGCTATCTGCGCAACCGCCGTGACCTGATCGTCTATCTGCCTCCTGGCTATCGTGAGCAGCCGGAGCGCGAGTATCCGGTGCTCTATCTGCATGACGGGCAAAATCTTTTCGACGGATCTACGTCGTTCATTCCCGGCATGGATTGGCATGTGGGGCAAACCGCCGATTACCAGATCTACGACGGCCGGGTTGAGCCGCTGATCATCGTCGGCATTTACAATGCGGGGAAGCAACGGCTTGGGGAATACACGCCGACGCGGGCGCCAAAACTTGGCGGCGGCCGCGCGAACCGCTACGCCAGGTTCCTGCTGGACGAGGTGCGCCCGTTCGTTCAAAACCAATATAGAGTGGCCGATGGCGTGGAACGCACGGGAATTGGCGGATCCTCGCTTGGCGGCCTCGTATCCTTATATCTAGGCTTGAAAATGCCCCAGGTTTTCGGGCGGATTGCCGCGCTTTCACCATCGGTATGGTGGAACCAGCGGATTATCCTGCGTTTTGCCGCCGCCGCGCCCGTGAACCCGCACCCACGCATCTGGCTGGACGCCGGAACACGCGAAGGTGGCCGCACGGTGGAAGACGTGGAGCGCTTCCGCGACGTTCTGCTTAGCAAGGGTTGGCAACCGGAACGCGACCTGCACTATGAGCGCGTGGAAGGCGCCGAGCATAATGAGGCCGCGTGGGCCCAGCGTGTCGGACCGTTCCTCCAATTTTTGTTTCCCGCCCGTTAAACACAGGTATAATCCGCGCAGTTTATTTCAGCCCTGAAACGCGGCGTTTATTCGCCGTTTAGATGGGACCACCGATGCCTGCGGATCGCCCTATCTCGATCTTTTGTGTCAGCTCCTACGAAAAGGGGCAAGAGTTCCTGCGCGCTTGCAAGGCGATGGGCTGCACCGTTTATCTTCTTACCCTCGAGAAACTTCGCAAGGCCAACTGGCCGCGAGAATCCATCGACGAGATGTTTTTCATGCCCGATGAACTGCCGCTGAAAGATCTGCTGCATGCGGTCAGTTACGCAGCGCGCAGCCGGCACATCGATCGCATCGTGGCCCTCGATGAATTCGATCTCGAGAACGTGGCCACGATTCGGGAGCACTTGCGGCTCCCCGGCATGGGGCTTTCCACCGTGCGCTATTTTCGCGACAAACTGGCTATGCGCGCGCGCGCCGGAGAAACCGGCGTGCTGGTTCCCGACTTCATCCACGTGTTGAATCATCAGGACCTGTTGGAATTTATGAATCGCGTGCCGGGCCCCTGGTTGCTCAAACCGCGCTCGCAAGCGTCCGGTATCGGCATGAAAAAGATCCAGGCGAGTCATGAACTTTGGCCGTGGCTGGACCAGTTGGGCGACAACCAGTCTGAATATCTGCTGGAGCAATTTATTCCCGGAAGCGTTTACCACCTGGATGGCGTCGTTTCGGAGAAAAAGGTTGTGTTTGCGGAAGTGCATGCGTATGGCGCGCCGCCGCTGGACGTTTCGCATCAAGGCGGCGTCTTCACCACGCGTACCTTGCCACGCGATTCCGTCGAAGCGCGGACCCTGAAGGAAATTCACGAGCAACTTGCCGATGGTCTGGGATTGGTTCGCGGCGTGACCCATGCGGAATTTTTGGAGGCTCACGTGGACGGCCGCTTCTACTTCATTGAAATTGCCGCCCGCGTTGGCGGCGCCTACATTTCGAACGCCGTGGAAGCCGCGACCGGCATCAACCTATGGCGCGAGTGGGCCCGTCTGGAAGTGGGAGCAGGGAAGCAGCCTTACCAGTTACCACAGCCGCGCCAAGACTATGCCGGAGTCATCATTTCGCTGGCTCGTCAGCAGGAGCCGGACACTTCCGGCTACACCGACCCCGAAATTGTGGAGCGCATCGCCAAATATCACCACGCCGGCTTCGTGCTGAAATCTCCATCCGCAAAACGCATCGAGGAGCTTCTATCTTCCTATGAGCGGAGATTCGCGAACGATTTCATGGCCACTCAACCGGTTCCCGACCGGCCCACTTCGTAACAACGAATCGCACTCGCTTAGTACTTCGGACAGTTCCGACCCTGTTCCTTAGTCTAGTTACTTTCTGGCACTGAATTACGTTACTGTATTTGCTGCACGCCTCCCCGCGGTCTATCGTTTGCTTACCCCGGGCCGGGAACCTGCGTGGGGTGTGCTATCCCTGGGAGGACCGATGTGGGGTAACAAGAAGCCGGAGACGCCGCAAGCCGCGCAGCCGGAAATAAAAAATTCGCCAGTGAATCCGCCGCAGAAGACATCTGTGGCAACAACTTGGGAGGGAACAACCGCGATGAGTACTGATGCCATGCGTCCTTTGGGTGCAACCGCCGACCGCGCGACCGCGCGCCTTGGGCCAAGCCTGCACATTAAAGGCGAAATTTCCGGAAGTGAAGATCTGCTCCTTGAAGGATCGGTCGAGGGCCTGGTGCAACTGGACGAGCGCAAGCTCACCGTTGGCGCCACCGCCAAGGTGACCGCCGATATTATCGCCCGTGAAGTCGTGGTCTACGGCACGGTGAAGGGGAATCTGCGCGCCAAGGACCGCATCGAGATCAAGAAGGACGGCTCGGTGAACGGCGACCTGACCACCGCGCGCATCATGATTGAAGACGGCGCGTACTTCAAAGGTTCCATCGAAATCGACAAGTCCGGAGAGAAAGAATCTGGCGGCGGCGCATTTTCGCGCGCTGCTTCCACGCCTGCGGGCGCGGGAGTCGGGCCCAAGACCATATAACCGCTTTTCGTTACCTTCCCAAGCTGTTCCCAAGGACGGCGCTCCGGCAAACCGGGGCGCCGTTTTTATTTTATCCACAGATTGCGCTTTCTGTATTTAACAACTTGACAAGTTCTCGACTGATAGCTATGGTGTGGGCGGTTGTTCTGTTTCCAGAGGAGTGAATTTTGCGGCCGGTGTCCGCCTGGGCCGGCCGGATTCACTCAGTCTGTTTTCGCTTCGCGGGAGCCACGCCATGCGGCGAGGCGTACACAATTCGATATTCCTTGTCGGTGCGTTGCTGGCTTTCACGGAAGGTTGTGGAGGTGGTGCTGGGGGTGGGACCCAAGCGCCGCCTCCGCAACCCGATTTCACGATCGCTCTTTCCACGGGATCGGCAAGCATCGCCCAGGGCAATTCGAGCGCGCCGGTCAGCGTAAGTGTCACGGGTGTGAACGGCTTCACTGGCAGTGTAGAGATTGCGCTCTCCGGCATCCCCGTGGGTGTTACGAGCAATCCGGCCAGCCCCTTTTCCTTGAGCCCCGGGCAGATGGTTTCGCTTATTTTCGGGGCTTCGCCCAGCGCCGCGACCGGACAATTCAACATTTCCACGCAAGCCACCAGCGGGTCCCTCTCGCACTCGGCCCCATTTTCGCTGACCGTGCAAACCGGCAGCATCATGAATCTTTCGCGCTCCACTTTTTTGCGCAATGACTCGGTGGCCTCGATGGATATTCCTTCCGGTGAGCCGCGGCGGCGCCAGATTGTTTACGATGGTGCCGGACAGCGTTTCTTTGTGGCCAACCCGGCGATGAATCGCGTGGAAGTCTACTCCGATACGAATCCCGTGCTTCAGTCGGTCATTGATGCTCCCGGGGCTTCCAGCGTGGACTTGTCGAGCGACGGCGCGACGCTTTGGGTGGGCACGAGTCTCGAGGAACTTCTCAGCATCTCTACCTCAAGCTTGCAGGTGAACGCGCGTTATCCGATGGCCGGGCTCACCCCCATTCCTGGCGTGGTATTCAACCGCCCCAAGGAAGCGCTGGCGCTCGCCAGCGGCAAAATGGCTTTGCGGTTGCGGCAGTCTTCGGCCAGTGAATCCTTGCTGGCCCTTTGGGATCCGGCCTCGGGCACCGCGACTGATCTCACTTCCCGTGCGCCGGCTGTTTTTCAGGATGGATTGGGCATCATGACCCGCTCGGGAGACAGGTCTCGTTTGGTCGCTGCGGCGAATGATACCAGCGGGGAGATGTTGGCGCTCGATGCCAACGGAAATGTGGTGGGCGGCCCGCAAGTGGTCGGCAACGGCGGCATCCTCGGCGTGACGGCCAATTCCGATGGCAGCCGCATCGCTGCACTGGTCAATTCGGGCGGCGCTCAAAGTGTGGTGCTGTGCAACGGCTCGTTGAATTCGCTGGGAAGCTATCGGGCGAACAACGCCGCGGGGCTCGTTTTTTCGCGCGATGGCCAGACTTTGTATGTTGCCGAGGCGCTGGGCAATGGATGGGTAATAACGGCGCTGGCCACAAGCAATCTGCAAAAACTTGGACAAGTTTCCGATCTGGCGATCCAGGACATTCCGACGGCCATCGAGGAGGCGGATGATTCGCAGTTCGCCTGGGGGCGGGGAAATCGCGGTCTGGGCGTGATTGATGTTTCTTCACCCGGAACTCTCCCGACCCCGGCGGCGTCGCTCGCCGACGCGCCGGTCGCTCTGCCCGCCGAGGGACCAAACATTGGCGGGACTTCCGTTACGATCAGCGGATCGAATTTTCCCTCAGGCGCGCAGATTCGCTTCGGCACGCAGAGTCCAGTGTCCGCAACGGTCGCGGGCTCCTCGCAACTCCAGATTGCTTCCCCGCCGAGCAGCGCCAGCGGACCCATCAACTTGACCGCTTACTTTTCGAATGGCTGGTTGGCGGCGGCTCCCGACGGCTTCAGTTATGGCCCGCAGGTCCAGGCGATCTTTCCGAATGCTGGATCCTTGGCTGGCGGCGACACCGTCTATCTGATCGGGCACGGCTTCGGCAGCAATGCCGGCGGCATCACCGTAAAGATCGGTGGGCAGACCGCGGCCGTGCAAAAAGTGGAAGCGCTGCCGGCGTTCGCAGCCGCCCTTTCGCTCGACAGCACTTATCCATTTCCGGTCGAGCGCATCACGCTGACCACGCCGTCGGGAGCTGCCGGGAAGGTGGATGTTTCTGTCGCCACACCCACGGGAAGCACCACCCTGGCGAAATCCTTTCAATACCTCGCTGCGCGACAAACTTATCCGAATCCCAGCCTCTACAAATTCGTTGTCTATGACCAGGGCCGCCAGCACCTTTACCTTTCGGCCACGGATCACGTAGACGTGTTCGATCTCAAGGCCAAGGTGTTTCTCAGTCCGCTGCAGCCCCCGCCGAATGGTCCGCCGCCGGATGCCGGGCTTCGCGGGATGGCCCTGACGCCGGACAATTCCCAATTAATTGTGGCCGATTTTGGCGCGCAGAGCGTGTACCTGATCAATCCGGACGGCGCGGCGAACAATGGATCGCATGTTGTTGTGGGCGGCGTCGCGGGATATCTGAACTCCGGCCCGTCGCGGGTGGCCGCAACCAGCGCGCAAAGCGTGTTTGTGGGACTAAGCGGCGAAGGAGGAAACGCCAACGCGTGCAACGGTTGCCTGGGCCAGATGAATCTTACGGCGTTTCCCCCGACCTATGAGCCTGCGCCGCAACCCGAAGTCACTTCGATTACCGGTGCGCCGCTGTTGCAAGCGGATCAAGCCGGCGATGCGGTTTATTTGGCGTTCGGGAGCGCGCCCGGCGGGCCGGTGGCAGCCTGGTCCGCATCCGCGCCCAACGCTTTCACGGTTTCAACGGCGAAGGATTTTTCCACGGACCTTACCGCCGCCGCCGATGGCACCATGTTCGCCATGCGCGCGAGCGGCACGACCGAAATTCGCGGGGCCGATCTGACGTTGGCCGCGTCGCGCACTTCCGCGGAACTGGAGACGATTCCCAATCGCCTGGCGGTGCCGGGTACGGCCTTGCATCCGACAGGCGCACTGGTTTATGAGCCGTTTCTGGATGGCGCGCCGCCCGCCGCGCCTCCGGCGTCTGGAATCCACGGTGGCATTGATATTCGCGATGCGCACAATGGCCGTCTGCGTCTACGCGTCTATTTGCCGGAACCGTTTGCGATGCTCTCCACGGACATTGACGGGCTGCACGGTACTTTCTTGACTCTGGATGAAAATGGCGAGCGGCTCTTTGCGTTGACAACTTCCGGCCTGACCGTGATGCAGCTTTCGAACGTGCCATTGGGCATCGGAACTCTCGCACCGGGATCGGGTCCCTCAGCGGGCGGAACAAGCATCACCCTACGCGGCAGCGGCTTTCAGTCCGGCACTAATGCCACGCTGGGCGGCAAGACGGTGGATGTCACGATTAAGGAAATGAACACACTGACCTTCACCACGCCGGCCCTTTCGGCGGGAGCGCAACAGCTGGTCCTGACTAATCCCGATGGCGAAAGTGTTTCGCTCGACGCCGCTTTCGTCGCGCAGTAAATTGTTTTAACCAATCCTCTGCTCAATTCATCGAACGGATGTGCCCAATTTGCACTCCGTTTTCTTGGACCGGGCCAACTTATTTGAGGATTGACACGACAATGGATACTCGCAAGCTTGGCGATTCCGATCTGAATATCACGCCGGTAGGCTTTGGCGCCTGGGCGATTGGCGGCAGTGGCTGGGAATATGCCTGGGGCCCCCAAGAGGATTCCGAATCCATCGCCGCGATCCATCGCGCGCTCGAACTGGGCGTCAACTGGATTGATACCGCCGCGGTCTATGGCACCGGCCATTCCGAAGAAGTGGTTGCGCGTGCGCTGAAGGAATGGCGCGGCGCGCGGCCCCATGTTTTCACCAAGTGTGTGTTGCGCTGGGATGACCAGGGCAAGATCACCATGAATTTCAAGCCCGAATCGATTCGCCAGGAATGCGAAGACAGCCTGCGGCGCCTGCAGGTGGAACAAATTGATCTATATCAGATGCATTGGCCGCCGGAAGACAATGGCGCGAGCCTGGAAGAGGCCTGGCAAACGCTGGCGGCCCTGCAAAAAGAAGGCAAAGTCCGCTGGATAGGCGTTTCGAATTTCGACGCCAGCCAGATGAGGCGCGCACAGAAGATCGCTCCCATCACTTCGTTGCAGCCGCCGTATTCCATTTTGCGCCGGGATATTGAGACGGAAACATTTCCCTATGCCGAGCAGCAGCGAATTGGCGTGCTTGTTTATTCGCCCATGTTTTCCGGCATGCTGACAGGAAGCATGACCCGCGAGCGCGCCGCGGCGCTGCCTGCCGACGATTTCCGCAGCCGCAATCCGGAATACAAGGAGCCCAAGCTTTCGAAGAATCTGGAGCTGGTGGAGAAGCTGCGGGAAATCGGCAATCGCCATGGCCGCGGCCCCGGCGAAGTGGCCATCGCGTGGACGCTGCGCAACCCTGTAGTCATCGGCGCGATCGTCGGCGCCCGCAGCGCCAAGCAGGTGGAAGGTGTGATGCGCGCGGGCGAGTTTCACCTGAGCACCGGCGAAATCGCGGAGATCGATTCGTTCACCAGATCGCTGGGTCTGGCGAAAGCCGCGCGGTAATTCAGCAATAATTGGAGCGATCGTATGGACCTTGGTCTGAGTGGCAAACTTGCCGTAGTTACCGGATCGACCGCGGGAATCGGTTTTGCGATCGCCTCCACTCTTGCCGCGGAAGGCGCGCATGTTGTGGTCAATGGCCGCACCGATGAACGGGTCACCAAAGCGGTCGACACCATCTTGAAGCACCACAAAGGCGCCCACGTGCGTGGGATTGCTGCCGACCTTGGAAAGGCCGACGGTGTGGCCAAATTCGTGCGGCAGGTGCCGGAAGCGGATGTGCTCATTAATAATCTGGGGATTTTCGAGGTCAAACCGTTCCAGGACATCCCCGATGCCGACTGGCTGCGCTTCTTCGAGGTCAATGTGCTCAGCGGCGTGCGCCTGACCCGCCACTATTTGCCGGGGATGCTGCGCAAAAACTGGGGACGCGTCATTTTTATTTCCAGCGAATCCGCGCAACAGATTCCCGCGGAGATGATTCATTACGGGATGACCAAGACTGCGCAAGTCTCCGTCGCCCGCGGCGTTGCCCAGACAGTTGCCGGCACAGGAGTCACGGTGAATTCGGTGCTGGTTGGACCAACCTCTTCCGAAGGCGTGGGCACGTTTGTAAAGGAGTTTGCGCGTCAACAGGGAGTTACTGAAGCAGAGTTCGAGAAGCAGTTTTTCGTGAACGTGCGCCCGAGTTCGTTGTTGAAGCGTTTTGAAACCCCCGAGGAAGTTGCGGGAGTTGTAGCTTTCGTCGCCAGCGTTCAGGCAATGGTCATCAACGGCGCCGCAATACGCGCTGAAGGAGGCGTGGTGACCAGCATTCTCTAAGCGGCGTTGCTTACGCGCGCAGGTAGTCCGCGCGCCAGGTCTGCACCATCTGTTTGATGGTCTTGCCTTCCTGATTCTTTTCGGTCAGGACTTTCCGGGCCAGCGCCGGAAGTTCCGTGTCACCCGCAAAGCGCATGGCCACCAGCTGTCCGCTCGTAAATTCGCCAATGCGTGGTTTCAAATCCTCGGGCAGTAATCTCTCCAGACGCAAACGCTCTTCCAGGCGAATTACGCGATTCTGCACCGTCAGCGCGAAGATGCGGGAGTAAAACATCAGCAGGATCAGCGCGGCAGCCGTCAGAACACCGATAAAGCCGTCCAGCGAAAACCCGGCGAGCTTCCAGCGGTAGATGGACCAGCCGAAATTCAGCCCCATTACCGGCATGACAAAATATCGAAAGCCGGGAACCCACCGTACATGATTTGCGAAATTCTGTTCAGCCATAACCTGTTTTCCTCCGTCTCGAAATGGTGCCACTAATGCTGCCCATGCGGCCAGTTAACAATCACGCCGCATGAAGAATGGTTTTCGCGTTTCCTGCCCCGTGACCGCGCACAATCAACTGATGGCCGTGATGTTTGCGGCGGGAGAACGACATGTCCAACCTCAGTTTCGCGCGCATCATGTACGGTACAAGCCAGGAACCTCATTCCACTGCCTCGATGCCGGTGTCCAATTTTGAGTCACAATCCTTGACTGCGGCTTCGCCGAATTCCGATCGTGGTGCGTCCGGCCTCTCCATCGAAGGTTTTTTTCACAAAGCCTGGATGGCTATCTCTGCCAAAAAGTAGATCCCCTGATTTTCACTGCTTCCACCGTTGACCCGCGGGCGAATCACTTCGCGGATGCCCTGCACGGAGTCCCGTGAAAGTCGTCCTTATACACCGCCCCATCCTTCATCACAAATTTCACCTGCTCGAGTTCGCCAATGTCCTTCAAGGGGTCCCCGCCGACTGCGATGATGTCAGCATACGCGCCCTCGGCAACCACGCCGAGTTGTCCCTTGCGGTCCAGCATCTCGGCGGGACGTGACGTGGCCGCCTGAATCGCCGCGGTTGGACTCATGCCCAGCTTCACCATCACTTTGAACTCCGCGGCGATGGGCTCCTGCCAGGGAATGCCGCCCATGTCCGTGCCGAAGACAATTTTCAGATTGGCCTTCAGCGCCTTGCGAAAAGATGTCTCATGTAAATTGGCCCGTGCACGATCGCGTTGACCTTCGAGCGTATCTGCCGGCGACCAATCCATGTAATACACGCCCAGCGTCGGGCAATACCACGTGCCTTGCCGGGCCATTTGCGCGATCTGCGCGTCGGTGATGTCCAGGCCGTGCTCGATGGAATCGCAGCCGCCATCCAGCGCGCGTTGCATGCCTTCGCCGTTGTAGGCGTGGCACGCCACCTTTTTTCCCCAGCCATGCGCCTCGTCGACAATGGCCCGCAATTCTTCGACGGTCAGCGTTGGCTGGCTCACCAGATGGCCCTGCTTGTCCACCCAAGAACGGTGCGTCATGTACACCTTGATCCAATCCGCCCCGTGTTCGAGTTGCTCCCGCGCGGCCTTGCGCGCCTCCACCGGCCCATCCACAATCTGGACGCCTTTCGGCATGACCAGTTCCGGAGCGTAGCCTTCGAGGTTGTAACCACCGGTGGTGGAAATCCCGCGTGTCGCGCCAAAGATGCGAGGCCCGGGAATTGTTCCTTCTTCGATGGCTTGCCGGATTTCAATGTCGCCGTAACCTGCGCCTTCGGTCTCAACATCGCGCAGCGTGGTGAAACCTTGGTCGAGCGCGCGCCGCGCCGCATACGTCGCACGGGCGGCCCGCAACGCGATTCCCGCTTTCAGGATGTTGGCGTCGTAGCCGCCCTTGGCGGGATCCTCGCCCCACAAAAAGAGATGGGTGTGCGAATCGATGAGTCCCGGCAAAACGGTCGCGTTCGAGAGATCGATGATCCTTGCACCGGCGGGAATGGGGGTGGAACCGTCGGCAACTTTTTCAACAGTCACACCGCGCACGAAGATCAATTGGTTCTTTCGCGGCGATTCGCTTTGCCCGTCAATCAGGGTTCCCGCGCGTATCACCGTGAGCGGCGTGGCGTCCGTTTTTGAGATTTGCGCCCGCGAAGCGCCGACGCACAACAGGATTAAGGAAAGCAGTATCCCGATAGGTTTCATACCCGCTCCATTCTCTTATTTCAGGGATGCGTTGATTTATTCGAAACCCGGAGCTACGTCCATAGTAGGTTGCCCAGAATCCGGGTATAGCCGTGCTCCTCGGCCCACAAGCTTAATGGGATTGCCGCCAGGTCGTCCACTATAGGGACCGCATTGCCATCCTTGGTCAAATCAATGGTGCGAAGAAAGTGCTTGCAGGTATCGCAGGATTCGACGCGCACGTGCGGAAACTGTTCGGCGACATACACCGGAAGCTGTTGCTCTTTTGACTCGCCGCAGTTGGCGCATAGGATGCGGCGAAACTCCCACTCCAGCGAACAAAAGGAGCAGAGCAAGAAGCGCTTCCCGCTGTCGCCTTCAGGGCGCAGAATGCCGAGCAGGGGCAGGGCATTGCATCGCGGGCAGCGGCACACGGTCATGAGCGGCGCGGGAGGCAGCATCGCGCCGGTGACAAAATCCGCATACGGCTGCAGCATTGCGCGCGCGAAAAAATCATCGAAGGGGTTACTCGCCGGTCCTTCCGGCGTCCCGGTGTCCGGCCGCACTGGCTCCAGCAAGCCAGTCTTCCAGAATGCCTGCAAAAGCTCGGCCTGCGGCGCGGAGCCTTTCGCCTGCAGCTTCCGCGACTCCTCGGCCATGACGCCGGGGGCTCGCTCCTCGAGGATTTTGAGGAATTTTGCGAATGACTCCAGGAGCGAACTCAGGTGCAATTCCGAGCGCAAATCTCCGTTTGCGGGAACCACGGGTTTCTTCCCCCACAATTTGGGAAGGGACTCATGGAATTCCCGCTGAAATGTTGCAATGAAACCGTAAAAGGAAAGAATTTCCCTGGCGAACTCATGACGCCGGGCCAGCAAAGCGGCGCGTTCGATGCGCGCGTGGTAATTCACTTTCCCGGCGGCGAGAAAGGTCATTTCGAACGGTCGGAATTCCCGACAATCTCCTTATACCAGCCGGGGTGATAGCGCTTCGCAAACGCCAGCGAGACGTCTCCTCGAATGACGCTGCCGAATGCGCCACGTTCCGCGAACACTCCCATGTAGACGTGAATCATGAAGTTCCCGATGGTCAGCAGTGCTGTGCCTGCATGTACAATCACGGCGATATACCGGAGCCAACGGAGGCTCCAGGGAATCGACTCCGTAAACCAGAGCACGCATCCGGAAGCCAGCAGCAAAATTCCGCCAAGAAAGAAACTCCAGAAGAGCAATTTCTGCCCGGCGTTGTAGCGGCCGGCCGGCGGCATTTTGTCGTCCTGGTTGCGAATGTAGTAGTGGAGAGAGTTCCACCACTCCTTATCCACCGCAACAAAGTTCATCTGGCTGGCCCACAAGGTGAACATGTAGCAGACCGAAACGAAGAAGACCAAGCCGACCCACGGGTGCAGCATCCGGGAAAGTTCGGCGCCGCCAAGCACCGTCGCGATCCAGAAGAGCCACGGCGACCAGAACGCGAGGCCCGTCAGCATCAAGTAGATGAACGAGCTGGCGGCCACCCAATGATTTAGCCGCTCTTTAAAGGTATAGCGGAGCACGTGATCGTGAGGAATCAATTGATCGGGATGGCTCACGGCTATTCTCCTTCCCGCGGGGCGAGGTCCGACTCTTCACGCGCCTTGGGCCCAAATTTCAGATAGTGCACAAACAGGCCGACCAGCCCGCCGACGAGCGCCAGATTGCCCAGCCATTTCAGCGGGTGCTTCCACAACTTCACCGCGAGCGGGATGCTCGGATTGCTCGGCAAGCCGCCGTAGAGTTCCGGCTTGGTGGCATCGTGGAGAACATAAATCACGCCGGTGCCGCCGACGCCGGGAGGATCATAGACGCCGGCATTCTCGAAGCCGTAATGGTCGCGAAGTTGTTTAGCGCGCCCTTCGGCAAGGAACTTCATATCGTCCTTGCTGCCGAAGTGCAGGCAGCCGGTGGGGCAGGATTTGATACACGCGGGTTCCAGGCCCTCGCTGACGCGATCCGCGCACAGGGAGCACTTGTAGACGCGCTTGGTCACGCTGTTAAACTTCGGAATATTGAACGGGCAGCCAGTGATGCAATAGCCGCAGCCGATGCAGTGGTCCTGCTGGAAGTCCACAACGCCGTTGGTGTATTGCACGATGGCGCCGTCCGCGGGGCACGCTTCCAGGCAGCCGGGTTCGGCGCAGTGCATGCACTGGTGTTTGCGCATCAGCCATTGCAGGGAGCCGTCTTCGCGCTCGTGCTCGTTGAAGAGGATCAGGTTCCAGTAATTCCACCGGGTCTCCGGCATGGTCTGGTAAGTGTTGTCGAAGGTGGTGGGAGAGAACGGCATGTCGTTCCACTCCACGCAGGCCACTTCGCAGGCTTTGCAGCCGATGCAGGTGGTGGTGTCCACCAGCTTGCAGACCGTGAATTCGCGTTGAGTGTCCTGGCCGGGAATGGTTCCCGAGTGCGCCGACATTTTCTGGATGCGTAGTGTCGCTTGGCTCATGGCGGCTCCTCTACGCTTTCTCGACCTTCACCAGGAATCCTTTGAACTCTGGTGTATAGGAATTGGGATCGTAGACCGTCGGAGTGAGCAGGTTGGCCAGCGTCCTGGCGTCTTTTCCTGAGTCCTCCTCGATTCCCCGATAGCCCTGATGGATTTGGAAGCCGATCTGGTAGACCTTTTTGCCGTCGATGATCATCGGTTTGATGCGTTTGGTAACCATCGCCTTGGCGATATACTCGCCGCGGATGCTGGAAACTTTTATCTTTTCGCCGCCGTGGAGCCCCAAGTCGTCCGCCAGTTCGACGGGAATTTCTATGAAGGGTTCCGGCACCAGTTGCACATTCATCGGGTTGTTCTTTGTCCAGTAATGATAATGCTCGGTCATGCGGTAGGTGGTGCAGACAATCGTGTAACCGTCTTTCGGCGTGGCATATTTGTCGTCGGGGGTCTTGAAGCGCTTGACCACCGGATTGTGTGTCTGCTGTGGGTGCAGCGGATTGTCAATGGGGCTCTCGGTCGGTTCGTAGAATTCCGGGAACGGACCATCGTTGAAAGCCGCAAGCGGTCCAAAGATGCGCCCCACTCCCTCCGGAGTCATGATGAAAGGGCCCATGTGATCTTTTGGCTTGGAATCAGCCTTGAAGTCCGGCACGTCGTTGCCGACCCATTTTTGCTGGCTTTCGTTCCACCAGACCTGTTTGCGAGAGGGATCCCAGGGTTTGCCGTCCACGTCGCACGACGCGCGATTGTAGAGCACGCGGCGATTCGCGGGCCAAGACCAGCCCCATCCCGGATGCACGCCCATGCCCGAGGGATCCGCGGGATCCCGTCGCGCCGATTGATTGCCCGCTTCGGTGAAGCAGCCGGAGTAAATCCAATTGCCGCAAGAGGTGGTGCCGTCATCTTTCAACCAGGCAAAGCCGGGAAGCTGCTGGCCGGCCTTGATTTGCTGCTTGGTAGCCGGATCTTCCAGGTCGGCCAGAGCCTTGCCGTTGATTTCCTTCAACACTTCGGCCAAGGGCGGACTCGAAGGATTGCTGTAATTCCAGGTCAGATTCAAGATGGGGTCGGGGAACTTGCCGCCGTCCTTCTTGTAGAGCTCCCGAATCTTTAGGAAAATCTGCGCCACGATGGCCTGATCCAGCCGGGCATCTCCGGGGGTTGGCAGGGCCGTGTTCTTCCAAAGCACCCAGCGCGCCGAGTTGGTCATCGAGCCATCTTTCTCGGCAAATCCGGCGCAAGGCAAGCGGTACACGGTTGTTTGGATTTGCTTCATCTCGTCCTGGGAGATGCCGGGCGAGCGCCAGAATTCACTGGTCTCGTCGGGATAAATTTCCCCGACCACCAAGAAGTCCGCTCTTTTCAACGCGTCAATGTTTTTCTTTGAATCGGGACCAATGGCTACGCCGTTCATCCCAAAGGCAATCATGCCTTTCAGAGTCCCACGGTACATGTCGTCCCACATCTGCACCCAGGAGTAATTCCGGTCCACCTTCGGGAGATAATCGAACGCCCAACCGTTTTGCTTCGTGGCCGCGTCGCCATAGAGCGCTTTGAGGTAGCTGGCCGCAAATTTCGGGGTGTTGCTGTAGTAGTTGAACGAATCCCAGGCGGCCGGCTTTGAAGGAGTCGGCGTGGTGCGCTTCATCCAGTCGGCAAAGGATGCGTCCGCCGGCGTTGGAACTTTCAAGTACCCGGACATACTGTCGAATAGGCCGGCCATATCCGTGGCGCCCTGAATGTTGGAGTGCCCGCGCAGCGCGTTGACACCGCCGCCCGCGCGCCCGACGTTGCCAAGCACCAGTTGCAGAATCGCGGCGGTGCGGATAATTTGCGTGCCAAAGGTGTGATGGGTCCAGCCGACGGCGTAAATGATCGTGCCCGCCTTCTTCATGTCGCCGTCTTTGCGAATCGAAGTATAGAGGTCGGCGGCCTTGAGGAATTGCTCCTTGGGAATACCGGTAATGCGCTCCACCATCTCCGGCGTGTAGCGGGAGTAGTGCTTCTTCAGGAGCTGGAAGACACAATTCGGATTCTGCAGCGTTGGGTCAAAATCGACTTTTTCCGGCAACGGAGGAAGGGCCGGAGGCTGTCCCGGTTTGGCCTGTGGAGGAACGGGTGCCTTTCCGTCCGCGCCCTGGTAATTCCAGGTGGTCCGGTTGTAGGCCTGCTTCTCCGCATCGAATCCGGAGAACAGGCCATCCACGTCGGGGAGTTTGAAATCCTTGTCGACGATGAACCCTGCATTCGTGTAATTGACCAGATAGTCTTTGGCGATGCGATTATTCTCGATGGCATAGCGAAGCACGCCGCCGAGGAACGCGATGTCCGATCCGGCGCGTATCTGGCAGAACAGATCGGCCACCGCAGCGGTGCGAGTGAACCGCGGGTCCACCACGATCATTTTCGCGTTGCGGTTGCGTTTGGCTTCGACCGGCCATTTGAAACCGCAGGGATGATTCTCGGCAGGATTACCGCCCATGATCAGCATCATGTCGGTATTCTTCATGTCGACCCAGCCATTGGTCATCGCGCCCCGGCCAAACGTTGGTCCCAAACTTGAGACCGTGGGGCCGTGTCAAACCCTGGCCTGGTTTTCCAGATGCACGACCCCCAGGGCGCGCATCGCTTTCACAACCAGATAGTTAAACTCGTTGGTGTCGGTGCAGCCGCCGATGAAGGCCATCGATTCAAACCGGTTAACCGTGTGTCCCGCTGCATCTTTTTCGACGAAAGTGTCATCGCGGGTCTTTTTCACGCGAGCCGCGATTTCGTTGATGGCATCGTCCCATGAAATGTCCTTCCAGTCGGTGGCGCCCGGCCGGCGCACCTGCGGCTTCAGCAGGCGCCGGTCGTTCATGATCTCTTGTTGCAGCGAGGAGCCTTTCGGGCACAGGGTGCCGCGGTTGGTCGGATGGTCGGGGTCGCCCTCGACGTGCACTACCTGAGCGGTGACATTCTTTGCGCGGTCGCCGATCGTGTAGATAATGGTGCCGCAGCCCACCGCGCAGTACGGGCAGGTTGAGCGCGTCTCACTGGCGCGGGCGATTTTCAGGTTGCGGAGTTGCGCATAGGCAGGCTTTAAGTCGAAGCCGAATACGGCTGCTGCAGTTCCACCTAGTGTTGCAACTTTAAGGAAATCACGACGAGAAGCGTCCATTTAGACCCCCGATAGGATCGTTGGAGCAGTTGTGCGGCTCCTCCTTCATATTTCTTCCTAGCAATCCTGTCAAGCCCAATCCATTGTTGGCCGGGCGAAGTAACAGGGGTGAGATGAAGGAGCCCACCAGAACGTTTCAAGAATTTTTTGCCAAAGAAACACTGCAAGGGCGAGGAAAGCTTCTCCAGTCCAGCACCAGAATGCCACCTGCAAACAGGGCCAATGCGTAACCTTCGCCGCACACCGGTTGAGAATTCCGGCCGCATATCGGCGGAACTGTAAAAAAATGGGTATGGCCGGTTTCTCACCGGCCAGGTACTCGTGTGGCTGGGATTATCCGGGGGCGGTGGGGCCCGGAACCATCCTCCACGGGCAAAGCCTTTTAGTCAGTCGAGTGATGATGAACGCTATCCAAAGCTCTTCGCTCTTGCTCGCCCGGCCATCCCGGTTCCCTCGCGGACCCCTGCTCCTGGGCATCTCTCTGACCCTGTTCGCCGTGGGCCTCTCTTTGATACTCGCTCTGATTCTTCCGAAGGGTTATCCGCTGGCCTTCGTCGGTGATGTTTTACAGACCGGTCTAATTGGAGCGGCAACGATTCTGGCTCTGCAAAACGCGATCCGCAGCCACGGCCAGATTCGCATTTTCTGGTTTTTTATGTCCCTCGGCGCTACCATGTGGTTTGTCAGCCTGTTTGTATGGACAATAAATGAACTGTGGCTCCGCCATCCGGTCCCGGATGTGCCCTTCGCCGATGTTCTGATTTTCGTGAAATTGGTTCCCTTGGCGGCGGCGGCTTCCCTGGAGCCGGACAAGACACAAGACTCGCGTTTCCGCGCTTTTGGACTGCTCGATCTTTCCGTCCTCATTCTGTACTCAATCTATCTTTTCGCATTCTTCGTGTTCGCGTACCGGCTGTTGCCCGGCGCCAGGTCCATCTATGACTTTCACTTTGACCTTGCGGATGCCATGGGCAATCAATTCCTAGCCGTGGTTGCGGGTGTGGCGTATCTCAGGGCGCGGGGCCCTTGGAAACAGGTGTTTGGGATTTTCTTTCTCTCCAACGTGAGTTACGCGATTGCTTCCGATCTGATCGACTCGGCCATCGATCTGGGGAAGTACTACACGGGAAGTCTGTACGATCTTCCGCTGATCGCTGGGCTGTCTGGATTCGTCTGTTTCTGTCTGGTCGGGCGTTCGCTGCTGCAACCCGGCACCGCCGAATGCGAGACGCCGCCCGCGACGCAGAAATCCGCCCGGCGAAACATCCTCCACTCGTCGCAACTGGCCATGCTGGTCACCCTCTCCACCCCCGCCATTGGGTTGTGGCTGCTGACCACGCACTCCTCCCCCGAACGGCTATTTTCCTTTCGACTGGAGCTTACGCTTCTCACGATTTTTCTTCTCACTTTGCTGCTTTCCATCAAGCAGGATTTTCTCAGTGTCAATCTGCTCGGCTCTCTCAAGCACCTCTCCTCCACCTACTCCAGCATCGACCGCTTCAAGGATCATCTTGTGCAAAGCGAGAAGCTGGCCACCCTTGGCGAATCGGTGGCCAGTGTGGCCGACGAAATCAGCAACGCCATGATCTCGATCCGTGAACAGGCCTCGCGCATCACCTCCCGTTCGAACGCCGATTCCCGCAGCCATTCCCTGGCCGGGAAAATCGGCCATTATGCGCAAAGAACCGACGCGCTGGTGGAGAATATGCAGCGTTTCGCTCAGGAAGCGCCGCTGCAACTTGCCCCGGTGGAAATGAAACCCCTGGTTGAGAGCGCGTTGCATTTGAGCCGCATTGGCAAGCTGCCCAATGTGCGTGTCAGGGTAGAAGAAGACGCCCCCAGCCCACCCGTGCTCGGCGATTCCAGCCAGTTGCTGCATGTTTTTCTTCAGCTCATTGCCAACGCAATTGACGCGCTCGAGGAGGTGGGCGGCGGCGAGTTGGTAATCTCCCTGCGTGTTTGTGATCCCCAGGTGTGCATCCAGTTTGCGGATACCGGGCCGGGCCTCAAGAACCCGGAACACGTTTTCGAACCCTTCTTCACCACCAAGCCTGTAGGGAAGGGAACCGGCCTGGGGCTCAGCACGTGCTACGGAATTATCCGGCAGCACGACGGGGATATTTCCTGCGGCAACCGTCTGGAGGGCGGCGCCTTCTTCACGATCTTTCTCCCCGCGTCGCGGCTGCCCGCTTCCGCAGCCGTCGGCTCCTTGCCTGTCACGGCGGGGGAAACCCGATGAGCTTGCAACCCCGGCACAGACTCCTTCTTGGAATTTCCTGTGGGATCTTCGGCATCCATCTGATCGTGGCCGCCTTTGCCAGGCCTTCCTATGGCCTCACGATGTTTGGAGACGCGATTCCCTGCGCCCTGCTGATCGTCGCCATCCTCGCCGTTCGAGAGAATTTTCGCCACCAACTGGGCGTCTTGCCCCTGTTTTGGAAGGTGATGGCGGCGGGATTGTCGCAGATGCTGCTGTCCGAGGCTTTCTGGTTTTATTATGATACGTTGCGGCTCAATTCTTCCCCGAGCCCGGTGATCGGTGACACCCTCTTCTTGCTGGCGCATGTCTTGTTCCTCTCCGCCTTTGTGCTGCGGCCCCATTCGATTTCCGCGGGACATCACATGCGTCTCCGGCATCTTGATTTCGTTCTGCTGACCTTCTGGTGGCTGACTCTCTACGGGTATTTCGCGCTTCCCTGGCAAGCCGTCATTCAGGATTTCTCCAAATACAATCCAGCCTATTACCTGCTCGCGCTGATTCAGCATCTGATAATCATCGGCGGTCTGGCCGTCGTCTGCCGGCGCTGCGTAGGCATGTGGCGTGCTTTCTATGGCAGCTTTATCGTGGTTTTTGCGCTTATTGCCGCGGGGAATCTGCTGCTCAACGTGGCCATTGATCGCGGCGTGTACTATGCCGGCAGCTTCTTCGACACTCCTTTCTTTTTGTCGCTCGTCTTGTTCACCTGCGTGGCCTCGTTCGGGCCTTCCCTGCAGCCCGGTGAAGACAAAACCGCCAACCGCGAAATCAACCAGAGTCTGTGGACCGCCCGCATCGCCATGGTGGCCATCCTTTCGCTGCCGGTGATGGCCTTGTTGGGCTCCTTCGAGAAGAACGTTCCCGCGGATGTAGCCGCCTTTCGCCTGCAACTTGTGTTTGTGGCGATGTTGTTCCTCAGCGGACTGGTTTTCTGGAAACTCACCCTGCTGGCCCGGGAACTGGGTCATCTGGTGCGTCTGTCCCAGGCTTCGCTAGAAAATTTGAAATCCGTGCAGGCCCAGGCTACCCACTCGCAGAAACTCGCGGCTCTGGGCCGGCTGGCGGCCGGCGCCACCCACGAAATCAGCAATCCCCTCACCGCCATTCTTGGTTACTCCGAACTGCTCACGGATATCCCCGCGCTCTCTCCGCCAGACCGGGAAAGTGCGGAGATCATCCAGAAGCAGGTGCACCGAGCGCAAGCGGCCGTCAACAGCCTGCGCAACACGCTACGGAATCCAGGTTCCCTGCATCCAACTCCTGCCGGTAAACAGTCCGATTCCTGATCCGGCCTGGCGGTGCCAAATACCATGCCTCGCCCTGTGCTTCTCGCTCTCGAGTTCTCCGGCGTGTTTGTGGGCATCCCGCTGCTGATCTATTACCGGCGGCTGCCCAACTATCCGATTCCGTACCTGCTAATCATGGCGCTTCTCTCTTTTCTCGTTCTCCGGAGCGACCCCACATTCGATGTTGCGCAACTAGCTTCATGGGGCAATAGCCGGCCCTATCTTTCCACGGTGCTGATCCGTGACGTCGTGTGCCTTATTTTTCTCGGCTTCGCCGTGCGTCTGTTTGCCCCGCAACTCCTCTTTTCCCTTTTTAAGCGCTCCCCGGCGCACTGGCTGCTTATCTTCTGCCTTTATCCGCTGCTTTCGGTCTACCCACAGGAGCTGTTCTACCGGGCCTTCTTCTTTCATCGCTACCAGCCCCTGTTCGGCAGCGGCTGGGGCATGCTCCTCGGCAGCGCTTTCTCATTTGGTTTCGTTCACATCATTTTCAGGAATTGGCTGGCGGTCGGCCTCTGCGTGATTGGCGGGCTTCTCTTTTCATTTACCTATCAATCCTCCGGATCGCTGCTCCTCGCTTGCTTGGACCACGCCCTCTTCGGCAATTTCCTTTTCACCATCGGGCTGGGCCAGTTCTTCTATCACGCCTCTCGGACCTGACCCTCGCCCCGCTTCATTCTTTTCCCCAAACCTGCCTGTCCCCGGTAAAATGGAGCAGTACCAGTTTCCGATTCTCCACATCGAAACATTTGGGTCACCGGGTGCGTACCGAAGTTGTACCCTTCCCAATCCAAGGAGATGCCGCCTGATGGCGACCGCACCGAAATCCCTAAAGCCCGACTTGGGCTCGTTGCGGATTAGCGACGCCAAGCGCAATGCAGCTAAATCCAGCAGGCGCTGGCTTTGGCTTATTCTCGGGATTGCTGCCCTGATCCTGCTCGCCGCCGGAGTCTCCGCGTTTCGCGATCGCAGGCCCGAGGTAGAGGTCGCGACTGCCCGGAAGCCCGCTACCGGGCCCGCCGGGGTGCTGAACGCCAGTGGCTACATCACTCCCCGCCGCCGCGCCACGATCGCCGCGAAAATCACCGGCCGCGTCACCCGTGTCACCTTCGACGAGGGTACCCGGGTCGCGGAGGGCCAACTGCTTGCCACGCTGGACGATTCCGATGCGCGGCGCGCCCTGGACTCCGCCAAAGCCGACCGGGACTCCGCACAAGCCGCCATCGCCGATTTCGAAGTCCAGCTTCGCAATGCGGAGATCGAGCTTCGCCGCGCGCAACAACTGGTGAAGGAAGGCGTGCAGACGCAGCAGAATCTGGACGCCGCGGTCATGACCGCCGACAGCCTGCGCGCGAAAATCAACCTGGCGAAACAACAGGTCGCTGCTTCGGAAGCACGTATTCGTGAGCAGCAGCAGGCCGTGGACAACTGCACGATTCGCGCGCCGTTCGCGGGCATCGTGGTTTCCAAGGATGCCCAGGTTGGCGAAATGGTCTCTCCCGTTTCAGCGGGCGGTGGCTTCACGCGCACCGGTATCGCCACCATCGTCGATCTCCACTCCAACGAAATTGAAGTGGACGTCAGCGAAGCCTATATCGCCAAAGTGCAAACCGACCAGGGCGTCACCGCGGTGCTCGATGCCTATCCGGACTGGAACATTCCCGCCAAGGTGCGGACCGTGATCCCCACTGCAGACCGCCAGAAAGCCACCGTCAAAGTGCGCATCTCGTTCACTGACGATGACCACAAGCGCCTCATCGACCCGGCAACCCAGCCCAGAATTCTTCCGGACATGGGAGTGAAGGTCACTTTCCTTGAGGACGAAAAGCCCAAAACGCAGGAAGCCAAATCAGCCGCCGTGGCTGTTGTGCCGCAAGCCGCCATACATCAGGACAATTCCTCCAAGTTCGTTTTTGTGGTGAAGGGCGATACCCTCGAACGAAGGGCAGTTTCCCTGGGCGCGAATCGCGGCGCCGATATCGAAATTCTTGCCGGCCTTCAGCCGGATGCTGTAGTCGTCGTGAAAGGTCCCGAATCCTTGCGCGATGGCCAGTCGATCCAGATCAAACAATAGGAGCGCTCCCTATGGTGAAAGTTGACGGCAGTGGAGGCGATAAGAGTCTCATCCAGGTTCGCGATCTTGACAAAACCTACCGGCGCGGAGGGGAAGAGATTCACGTGCTCCAGGGCCTGAATCTGGACGTGGGCCAGGGCGAGTTCATCGCCTTCATGGGGCCGAGCGGCTCCGGAAAGACCACCTTGCTGAATCTGCTGGGCGGTCTGGATGTTCCTACGCGCGGCAGCATCACGGTGGCCGGCGACGAGATCACCCACATGTCCGCCAGCCGGCTTACCGAATGGCGCGCGCGGCATGTCGGATTCATTTTTCAGATGTACAACCTGATTCCTGTGCTCACTGCGTTTCAGAACGTGGAGCTGCCGCTGCTGCTCACCAAGCTTTCCAAGGCCGAGCGCCGCGAGCACGTTGAGATGGCTCTTTCGCTGGTGGGTCTTGCCGACCGCATGAACCACTTTCCTCGGCAGCTTTCCGGCGGCCAGGAACAGCGCGTGACCATTGCCCGCGCGGTGGTTTCCGATCCCACCTTTCTTCTTTGCGATGAACCCACCGGCGACCTGGACCGTAAGAGCGCTGACGAAATCATGGCGCTCATCGAGGAGCTTGTCGCCAAGCACTCCAAGACGGTACTGATGGTGACCCACGACCCGGTGGTCGCGGAGCGCGCCCACACCACACTGCACCTGGAGAAGGGCGTTCTCGTCGAAGGGCGCAAGGCTTCTCAACTCAGCAACGCGGGAGGCGCCGCATGAAATTCGCGCGAATCATTTACGCCAACCTGATGCGCAAGAAAGTTCGCTTGTTCCTCACCATCGGCTCTTTTGCCGTCGCTCTGTTTCTTTTTGTTTTTCTCGCCGTGGTGCGTGATGCCTTCAATCGTGGCGCGGATGTTGCCGGGGCCGATCGCCTGGTGATCATCAATCGAACCTCTATCATCAACACCATCCCGCTCTCCTACCGCGACAAAATTCTGCGCATTCCCGGCGTGAAGGTGATCACCCACGACAACTGGTTCGGAGGCGTCTATAAGGATGAAAAGAATTTTTTCCCGCAATTCGTCATTGACCCGGAAAATCAGCGGCAGGTGTTTTCCGAGCTGATTGTCCCCGAAGATCAGTGGTCCAACTTCCTGAAAGACCGCCAGGGGGCCATCGCCGGCGCGCGCACTGCGGAGCGTTTCGGCTGGAAGATTGGCGATCGCATCCCCATCAAGACCACCCTGTATGGAGGTGGCAATTATGAGTTCAATCTCGTCGGCATCTATCATGGCCAGCGCCCACAGGATGACGAAACTCAATTCTGGTTTCAGTGGGATTATTTCCAGGAAAAACTGCCGGCCAGCGAAAAAGGCCAAGCGGGCTGGTTCACCCTTCGCGTGGACAATCCCGATGACGCTCCGCGCATCGCCAAGGCAATCGACGACGAATTCGCCAATTCTCCCCATGAGACCCGGACCCAGACCGAATCCGCTTTCGCCGCCAGTTGGGTCAAGCAGTTCGGCAATATCCAATTCCTGATCGTGTCCATCGGCACGGTGGTTTTCTTCACTCTTCTCCTCGTTACCGGCAACACCATGGCCATCTCCGTCCGCGAGCGCACCTCGGAACTCGCTGTCTTCAAGGCCATCGGCTTCTCCGACCGCGCGGTTCTCGTTTTTGTGCTCGCCGAGGCGCTCACCATCGCGGTGTTCGGAGGCCTCCTTGGGATTCTCGGAGCGGCTACCGTTGTTCCCGCGCTGGGCAAAGCCCTCAGCGGTTTGCTGCCGAGCATCGTGCTCGCACCTTCCATGCTGGTTATGGGGCTGGTGATTGCTGTTGTCGTCGGATTGGCCAGTGGCCTTCTTCCGGGCCTTAGTGCCATGCGCCTGCGCGTCGTCAACGCCTTGAGGAGGGTCTAGGAATGCTGCCCAAACTTTTTTTTGGGTTGGTGGTGACGCTTGCCGCGGTTCTTGTGTTTCTGCTGGGGTTGACGATCCTGGTGGGCTTGCTCGCGCCCTTTTTCAATACGGTTCCGGTCTCTTATAACTTTCGCAGCATTCGCGCGCGCTGGACCTCGACCATTGTTGCGGTTCTTGGCATTGCGGGCACGGTCGGCGTTTTCGTTGCCATGCTTTCGCTGGCCAAGGGATTTAAGGCGACTCTCGTCGCATCGGGTTCGCCCGGAAATGCGCTGGTCATGCGCGCCGGCTCCTCCTCGGAAATGATGGGGGGTATCACCCTCGACTCGATTCGTATTGTTCAGGATGCACCCGGAGTGGCCCATGATTCTTCGGGGCCCCTGGTCACTCAGGAGGTGGTCGGCGTGGTGCCGATTCCGCTAATCAGCACCGGCACGGACGCGAATGTGCAGGTGCGGGGCGTTTCGCCCAACGTTTTGGAGATTCGCAAGTTCGTCAAACTCACGCAGGGGCAGATGTTTCAACCGGGTTTGACCCAACTGGTTGTCGGCAAGAACGCCGTGAAAACCTACGCCGGCCTCGGCCTCGGCAATCTGGTGAACTTCGGCGGCGGGCATTGGAAGGTGGTCGGTGTGTTTGATGCAGGCGGCTCCGCGTTTGATTCGGAAGTCTGGTGCGACGCGAAAATTCTCAATCAAATCCTGCTGCGACCACCCGACATCTATCAGTCGGCCACCGTGCATCTCATTTCGCCCAGCGACTTCCAGCAATTCAAGGATTCCATTACCAGCGATCCGCGCTTGAATGTGGACACCATGCGAGAAGTGGACTACTACGCCAAGCAGTCCACCGCGATGACCCGGCTGATTACCGTCCTGGGCGGAATTGTCGCCGCCATCATGGCCGTCGGCGCGATTTTTGGAGCGCTGAATACCATGTACTCCGCTGTCGCCGATCGTGGCCGGGAAATCGCCACTATGCGCGCCCTGGGCTTCTCCAATCTGAACGTGCTGCTTTCTTTTCTCTTCGAAGCTCTCTTGATTTCCATGGTCGGCGGCCTTCTCGGTTGTCTCGCCGTTCTTCCGCTCAACGGCCTGACCACCAGCACCATGAACTTTCAAACGTTTTCCAACCTGGCCTTCGCCTTCAAAATCACTTTTGACCTCTTGCTGATGGGCATGGTCTTCGCGCTGGTGATGGGTGTCCTGGGTGGACTGCTGCCCGCCATCCGCGCCTCTGTCCGCCCGGTGGCGGTAGCGCTGCGTGAACTCTAAACGTTTCCGCCGCGGCGGGTGGGCACAGTTCGTCACCTCCGGGCAGCATAATATTAAAAATTGTCATTCTGAGGGCATCCGACGAGGATGCCCTCAGAACCTCAACTTCAAGCATGCCCGAAAATCCTAGTTTGGAAGCAGATCGCTAAAATCGCTGCTCTTCAATCCTCCGGCTGCCCGGATTGTAATCGCAATACCTCACCCACTTTGGCCGCACGACAAAATAGGTCATGCCCGGCCAATTTTCCCGCGCTGGCCCATCCGCGAATTTTCGAAAATAGATTTTCTTATATTTCGCCAGGGCCTCGCCTTCCAACTCTTCGGCTTCGCCTTCGTACTGCACGGAAATCTCCGACGCGCATCCCACCACCCACGCCACGCGCGAATTTTCTTTCAGGTTCGGATATTTCCGCGAGCTGCGTACGGTATCAAAAATAATCTCCAGCTCCGGAGTAACCGCAAATCCCATCAGGGCCGCCTCCGGGCACCCTGCATTCGTGGCCGTGGCCAGCACGCCGAGCTTCTCGCTGTCCATGAAACGGAAAATCTCTTCGATGTTCATTTTCTTCTCCTGGGGCATCTCTCCGGATGGCCGTGCATGTTACACTCGCCATTTCCCAGGAGATACCTTCTTGAGCTCACCCACCGCTCGCTTCTTTCGTCGTGCAAAAAAGTCCCTCATTCCCGGGTTCGCACTTCTCTCACTCTGCCTTGGCGCTCACACTTCCACTCAGGAAATCTCGGCCGACCAGATGAGGGGTCTTTCCTGGCGATTAGTGGGCCCCTTCCGCGGCGGCCGGGTCACCGCGGTTGCCGGAATCGCCGGCGATCCCAAGACCTACTATATGGGCACTCCCGGTGGCGGCGTCTGGAAAACCACCAACGGCGGCGCGACCTGGGATCCAATCTTTGATGATGCCCATGTTGCATCCATCGGCGACCTTGTGGTCGCGCCCTCGGACTCGAAAATCATTTACGTTGCCACCGGCGAACAGACTCCGGGGAACGGCCTCTGGAAATCCACCGATTCCGGCGCCACCTGGGCCAACATTGG